>Ga0302210_10000269_pt1 | contig 24297 bp, 19 predicted proteins | sample II_Fen_E3_2_FD_198793 | JGI IMG/M metagenome (GOLD analysis project Ga0302210, IMG submission 198793) | Peat permafrost microbial communities from Stordalen Mire near Abisko, Sweden - II_Fen_E3_2 | ecosystem: Environmental > Terrestrial > Soil > Wetlands > Permafrost | place: Sweden: Abisko... | reverse complement strand
GCAATTCTCATTTTTTGTTTCTTTACTACTTTTTTCATTTTTTAAAAATTAAATTGTTTGACTATTAATTACAAATACTATTTCGATTGAATAATTTTAATTTCATCGTCCACATAGCACGAAGCAGAATTTTCCAAGTCGATAGTCCCACTGCCTATTACTCCCATAAATTCAATGTTTATACCGTTGCGATATACCTGTATTTTCTTCGGATCAGTAATGGTGACCGGGGTTGGAAATTGCTTCTGGCCATCGGCATACGCGTAGGTAATGGACTTATAAACAGTAGTCTCCAAGCCTGTAGTACTCAGTTTTCGTATTATACCTGTACCAGGCACAATGACCAACAAACTGTCAGTAGAAATATCACCAGTTTGGATACCTTGCAATGAAAAAGTATTGACTGACGAAGTCTTAATAGTGGTGGGCGCAGTGAGCACACCTCCTAACTGTACTTTGCCATTGGTGGCTGTTAAGCCGTTATCAGCTGATGCCAATATCTGAAGTCCAGGGGAACTTGCTACGCCATTCACAGTGGAAGTAAGTACACCGTTGACTATAGATAGCGCATTGTTTTTAATAATATCTACACCCAATGCCGAGACTCCATTTACCACGGTAGTAAGCGTATTACCTGCCAGGGTATTGGAAACGGTTGTAGGTATAATCAGATTAGCTAAATCCTCAGAATTGGCCAGCCGCAACCACTTGGCATCCACTGTACTCCAATAATACATGCCTTTGGTAGTAGCTCCGGTTTCGTTGAAGATGAGCATACCACTCACCGGACTTCCATCTAACGTCCAAACACTAACATTATCTAGCTGAATCCGGGGCAACCGAAGACCTTTGCTCAGACTTTCAAGTTCAAGCAACGACCCTGATGCGACGACTGTTGGATTATTTCCAAGCTTGTTTTGAGCCTGCAGATGCCCAATAAACAGAGAAGCTAATGTAAAGATGACCAACATTTTTAAAGTTCTAGAGTTATTTTGTTTCATGATTCTGATATATGATTTTTTATACTGTTGCATGCTATTCTTTGTTTGTTATTAATGATTATACTGTAGTATTTTATACATTCTGAGTTTATACCATTTCATTTCAAAATAAGAGGAAAATAAGATTTGATATTTTCTTCTAAAAGATGAAGTCACAAGATTCAATATCTTATCATCTCCCTTAGTAATGAGCGATTCAAAAGGAAATCTGCCTTTATTATAAAATCGTATAGTCTACTTATAATAAGTTTATGGTTGCAAGTTAACTTCTTCTGAATTGGACTCGTTAATATAATTCTACCAGCTAATTTAATCCGATTAATTATCTGCTTGTTTTTATTGCCGAAACAAAGATATATTGTTCAGTAAACTATACAATAATTATCACAGAAGCAAAAAGGAAGCTAAAAAGAAGCAAAAAGGAAGCAAAAAATATTTTATAGTTAAATTTATCTAGATTGCACTATCTTTCTGATTATTTCATTCATAATCTTGGAGATACATTTCCTAGCATCCGCTTTTTAGCAATATTTTTCTGCACGCATTTAACAGATCAATGTATGTTAACCACATGACTTAAAAAAAACAATTATTGCAGAAGTAAAAAGGAAACAAAAGATAAATTCTGCTTAAATTAACGTGAGTTCGATATAAGCAAACAGCTAATAATCAATTAAAAGTGGATTTTAGAATCCTGAAAGGATTCAATGTGAATAACCACGGGTGTAACCCGTGGTATTTGTACAAAACAATCAGAACCCCGAATGGGGTTCAATATCACACATTTATATATTGAACCCCATTCGGGGTTCGCATTCATGTTCTGTATTTTCCACGGGTTACACCCGTGGTTATTCACATTCAAGTCCTTCGGACTTATAAAATAGTGAGATTCAAAAGAATCTTATATCGAACTCACGTTAAATTATGTTTGTTGTAATATTTAGTGGATAGTAAAGACATGGTATGCCTGTCTTTACTATAAGAGGGGATGGGTAAATAATAGTTTCGTTTGGTATAAATAATTATTTACACATCAAACTCACATCAAATTGGAATTATATGCAAAACGAGAACCCTTTGCACTAGGGAAAGTGGAGACGTGAAATCTCACATTTGTAGAAGCATGGCATGCTATATTTCTACGGAACGGAAAAAATAATCTGAAGATCCTACTTGGCTTTTAATCAAAAAGAAACCAGCATAAGACCTACTCTTATGTCAAGAAAGAAACAAACAATACTCACCTTCACTCTATCCTGTTGGTTTTCTTTATCGTGGCTTAGTATTCATCAGAATACAAAACAAAAACAACTGGACAACCAATAGTAAAATTTCCAGATCCGAACTTGTAAATTGACAATGGGAAATTTAGATGTTAAAAACCCATTAGATATGTTGTCAAATTTGTATCTGTATCCAGATTGAATTTCCTCCTGAGTCGAGTACGAGAAACCCTGATACTATCTGGTGCTTGATGAAGAATGGCTGAAATTTCTTTTGTATTCAAATTCAACCGTAAAAACGTTGCCAATTTCATTTCAGCAGGTGAAATATTAGGATGCGCTTTAAGTAGATTTTTATCGAAATCCTCATGAATATTCAAAAAGTGTTCACCAAATTGTTTCATAGCGGAATTTACAACTTTAGCATTAAAGCTATGTTTTATATCATTAATTATATCGCAATTAGATACTTGTTTAGAGTTAGATTCTTGAATTTTAGCCGCAGTTTCTACCAAAAATCTATTCGCTTCAGACAATTGAATAGCATAAGAGGTCAAACTTGCTTCCCTTTTTATAATCTCAGTCTTGTAAAATCTTGAAACTTCAAGCATAGATTTAACGCGTGCTTTTAGTTCAAGCATATTAAACGGCTTCCGAATAAAGTCAACAACTCCATATTGATAGGCCAATAACAAATCCTCGGTTTCTATTTTGGATCCTGTAAGCATCGCCACAGGAATAGTTTTCAATACCTCATCCCTTTTTAGATGTTGTAAAGTTTCCAATCCATCCATCACAGGCATGCACCAGTCTAATAATATAAAATCAGGTTTAACTTCTGGTATCATATTAATTGCATCTAAACCATTGGAAGCAGCTATCACTTCATAATCATCTTCTAAAGCAAACTTTACGACCTGGATATTACAATTATCATCCTCTACAACTAGAATCCGTCCACTTCTAATCACATTTTCCATAGTATATTTTTTTTGTGTAGCTTTATTTTCAGCAAAATTCATGTTTTAAATTATTTCTATTCAGGTTATAATTACTGAGGTTTTATAAAATCTTAGCTGGACAACAACGGCAATGTAAATGCAAAATAGTTGTCTGCTTCGGCTGTACTTTTTGTCATTATTTCACCTCCGTTTAATTCAATAAACTCTTTGCATATTAGCAATCCAAATCCCGAGACTTTATTGGAATTGAAACCAACAGGAGAATCCCTTTTTTTTATTTCAAATAGTTTGTTCAATTCCTCTGCATCGGCTCCAATATCCTTGTTCGATATGATAATTCCAATTTTATCATTCTTACAACCAATCGTAGTTTGGACGACCCCATTTGATACTGTAGATTGAATGATGTTGGCATACAAATTTTCAACAACAATTCTAATCGTGTCAGTATCGAAACAGGCTTTGATTTCGGTGTGTTCAGGAGGTAGTATTTGAATGTTTTTATGAACAGCCAGATGTTGTACATGAGTAATTGCTGTATCAATCACTTCCCTTATATTTTGTTCGTAAAAAGATATCCTGTTTTGTTTGAGTTGGCATTCGCACCAACTCAGCAAACTTTCTACTAAAAAACGAGAATCAAGACTTACATTTTCTATATCATAAATCCAGGATTTTATCTGGTTGCTATTCCATATATTATACGACTGTTTCAATACCCCAACATGGTTTTCATAGGTTTCAAATGGATTTCGCAAGTCGTTTGCAATGACAGCATATAGCCTGTTTTTAAACTCAATCTCTTCAGTCAGCTTATCGTTCAATGAACTCATAACAACTAAAATCAAATCATACGTAAGTAAAGCTGTACATATTGTTGTCAAAAGGATTAAAACTGTTATAATAATATTATTTTCAAAAGAATTAATTGGTTTGGTAATAACATAGAAAATAGCTCTGATTAAATTCAATAAAGCGCATGAGGCTAAGCTGTAGAAAACGAATTTCCAACTAGACGGTAACTGAACAAATTTCTGTTGTTTTTTGTTAAATTCTACTGCCGCAATGCTATACAATATGTATAACAAAAAAGCGTTAATAAATAAATAGATCCAACCGCAATGAAAAATCAATGAAAATACAATATTATTAACTACTACAAACAAAGGAAAGCCAAGGAGTATTGATTTCTTAATTGGATTTCCGATAAACTTTTGAAGTCCGGCAAAAAAGAGACACTCTCCCAGCATTATACACAGATTCTGTAGTAAAGAATACGCAAAACTGAGCGTGGCAGATACAGGATAGGGGGAAAATAAATAAATAAGAAACCCTAACCCAGTGATTAAGCTTCCATAGGCCCAAAGCTTGATTCCTTTTATATGGGGGACTCTAGAATTTAGTAAATACAATAAGAAACCCAGCAATAATTTTATTGTTGCAAAAATAAGTAATAAGGTATGTGTATCGGGTATAATCATAAATATATGACAAATTATTAATGTGATTTTTAGACGGACAATGGCTAGAAAATAAATAAATTCATTCCATCTTAATCACAATTTAGTTGATAAACTTCAATTGAAAGTTATTCAACATTAGTTATTTCATGTAGAGCTGTTATGAAGTCTAAATACGCAATAAAATACTACTAGTAAAGTAATAATTGCTACATACTCACTGTGATTCAATCTAGATATTTCATATAATTAAAGTTAGTAATAGCAAAGTTATGTACAAATACTACTTTTTCAAACAAGATAAGGAAGCAAAAAGGAAGCATAACTATGAAATAATCATTAATTGTAGCAATATAATTGACAATATTGAGCTCAGCTCAAATCTATACAATTAGGCCTAATCTTATTCGGTTATTTTTGAGCATTAATTTAACGTCAAATAACAGTGAAGGATGATGAGTGAAATAATATATTCCAATAACCATATTTTAATTATGTAGTATTTAATACTACATAATTATTCTCCGGTTGACATGGCAAAATAACCACAAAAAACGAGGAAAAGAATGATCGATCAGAGTTACATATTGTTGATCTGTTATTTGAAAAGCAGAGGCTGAATTATGAGAATGAGCTATTATAATAGAGATATCTTACATGCACTAGCAGTTCAGTAGCTACTTGTCTTGTAGTGACTAGAACAACAAATAGGCTTCATACGTCTTATTTTTTCAAAAATTAACGCATTCGCTTCGTGAAATATTGCGCTGTCTTGTAGTAGATATATTGAATACTCAAGGTGATATTGGCAACGTAAACGCAAAACAACTTCCAACATTCATGGTGCTATTCACTATTATTTTCCCGTTGTTTAATTCCACAAATTCTTTGCACAATGGCAACCCAAATCCAGAACCTTTTTCACCATTTGTCCCATAAGAAGAAAAATTGGCTTCAGAATCAAAAATCAAAGTCAATTTGGACTTTTCAATACCTATACCATCATCATTTACAGCAACTTCTATTTTGTCCGACAAAGTGATGGCAGAAATTGTTATTGTCCCATTTGCCGGCGTAAACTTAATAGCATTCGTACATAAATTACGTATAACAAGCGTTATCATATCGGCGTCAAAGTAAGCTTTGGTTTCAGGCTTGATTTGGATTAGTAGTCTGATTTTTTTATTATCTATCATAGGTTTCAGTGAAACAACGACATTATTTATAATTTGATTTAAGGTATTGATGCGTGGTTGTACAATGATTTCGTTGAGCTGACTCTTACTCCAATTGAGCAAATTCTCAAGCAAAATTCGGGAGTTGGATGTCATTTTGTCCATGTCATCAATCCAACTCTTAACCTTAATATCATCCCATTCGTCATGCGATTGTTTAAAAATACTTACATAGTTGCTTAAATTACCTAATGGATTTCTTATATCGTGAGCAATAACAGCATAAAGTTTATTCTTAGCTTTCAATTGTTCGTTTATTTCATCATTTAGATATGTCATTATTATTAGAATTAAGTTATAGGCTAGTATCTCAATACAGATTCCGAGTATAAAATGTAAATAGATTGTAATAGTAGAATTTCCCAATGGGTTAACTGGTCTAAAAAATACTCCAGCAACAAATCTTAGCAATTGAGAAGCTGCATAGAAGAAATAGAGAAACGAACTCCATTTAAATAATGAATTCAACGATTTTCTCGGATTGCTCCATAATTCGAGCGCATTGATAAAACATAGCACAAACATCAGACAGGCATTAATGGATAACCGAATCCAAAGAACCGGAAAGAAAAAGGAAAATACGATGCTATTAATGGTGGTAGCCAAGAGGAAGCCCCAAAGCACAGGTCTGTTAATACTTTTATTTTTAAAAGACCACAAACCAGCTAAAAAAAAACATTCACCCCCGATTAATAATACATTAAACAAAAATGAATAAACAAAATCCACAGCCACAGAAGCAGGGTAAGGAAATTCTGAAAAAACGAATGTGCTCAATGCTGACAAAAAACAGCTCAATGCCCAATAACCGATTGCTTTCAAAGAGGGGATTTTAAATTTCAGATAAAACAATAGAATGGCAAGTAATAGCTTGGATATAGTAAGTATTGAAAATGAAGTAGACAAATTGATTGCAAACATGAATTCTAAAACAATTTATTTGGTATAAGTATATGTCATAAATTAGTATTTGTTATTGTTTTGTTTTCCCTAGTTTACATGGGTAAAAAAAATCGACATTCGTAGATTTTACAGGTATTTGATTCTTTGTCTGAGGTGAATATAACTTATCTGTTTTGGTCTCTGATTTTAAATCAAACAATACCATCAAGCATAATAGCTCTCCAAGGAAAATAATCATCAATATAATTGCAGTAGCTTTTTTATTATAAAATCGGGTAGTTTGTCTATGCATAGTTTAATCCTTATGTACTTTAAATAATGAATTCAATTCAATACAGATTTGAATCGGATTCATAAATTATCTACACCACAAATTTACATATAAAATAGACAAAACTATATATTAATCTATTTTATGTAGCAAAAAACTATATATTGTAGTAAATAGTACAGCATCAGGCAATTACAAGAATTAACAGGAAAAGCAGCAAACCTTGTTTATCGATATTCCATTAGAATCTCAGTATCGGTATTAAATTTCCAAAGGCATTCTATCAACTATAAAATAGTTTTCAGTATTTTTCAGTTTTTCCGTCAACGCTTTGCGGATGCGTTCTTTTACAAAAAATAATTTTCGTCATCGACGATTATAAACACTGCGTTCAATCTTATAACTTAATGACTCAGGCAAAGTCCTAATAATTGATATTCTGAATCAATACATAGTGATTCTACAGTCAAATCCACTGAGATTAGTTCGATATCACTTAAACGCGGACAACGTTTTTGATTCAGAAAATTACTTTCTGTCTCAAATTTCTTTAATATATCGAGAACTTTATCGTATTTTTTGTGAAGTTATTCATTATTATTGAATTGATTGGTAATCTTTTTAAATAGACGGATTTCATCCGAAATGAACAACTTCATTTATTACTATTTTATTAATGCACTACGGGTTAATCCTAATACTTTTATACTTCCCGTCGTTTTAATCTCTTTGGGTAAATTCACCACAACTTGCTGCTTGAGTTAGCTTTAACTGTTCAAACACGAATATGAACCAACTGGCAACTATCCGTACATTTTTCTAACTTCATTTCTGCAACCGACGACTTTTGTTCTTCATTTACCTTTATTCCTTGTCTGGGGATTAGCGTTAGTTGTATCTTACGCTCCAATGCTGATAACTCGCTTTTCAGTTTTTCTAAATCGTCTTCTTTTTTCCATGTGGCATTTACTACTTCCTGCAAACTAGGTAAGTCTCTTTCCAAGATTATGTTTTGAGTGTTTATTTTAGCAGTTTTGTACCAAAATTCATCATATAAACGCCACCGCAGGTTGAAAAAGGCAACCCGACTTCGGAGTGGTTGCCAGCTCCCTGCAAGGGCAAGGGCTTTTGAGATGCTGAAAGAATTGCCTCACTTAGGACGCTTACAATTGCCGAAAAATCAGCAACGAACCCCAAACTGTTAACTCAGTTTGATAGCGTATTTCAAAAGTAGAATGAAGAACTTGAATTAAAATAAGTTAAACATTACATTCCGTGCTATTCCGTACCATTCCCTTACGGAATCGGAATATAAAAGATTGAATAAGGACAAATTAAGTTTGTGCAAATTCTAAAAACAAAAGAATATGCCAAACGAAATTATTTTACCACAGCAACAAATTATTTTTAGCGGAATCAGTCTTGAGCAGTTGCAAGACAGTATTAGGACAACAGTAAGAAACGAAGTAGAAAAAATCGTTTCAGGTTTAATCCAATCAGAACCTGCTCCCGAGTTGATCACTCGTAAAGAAACCGCCCAGATTTACGGCATTTCCTTAGTTACATTAAATGAGTGGACCAAAAACGGTATAATTCCCGCCCAACGTATTGGAACACGTATAAGGTATAAGAGAGCCGATGTGTATGCATCTTTAAAAAATGTTGAAACTCTTAAATACCGTAGGGCTTAAGTCATGAAAATCCCTAATAATGGAATCAATACCCTAAAGGTATGATTGACAATCTTAAAAGTTGGAACGTAAAAACGAATCTGGATACTGATATCATCAATTTGAATGGCTTACGTTTTGTTCGAAATAAACACAACGGTCATACTTTGAATGGGAGCATTCACAAATCTGCAAATAAAGGACTGCACAATGCAGATGATTATTTTTTGAGTGATTTTAAATCCACCTTGAATAATTTATATTTAAGCATTGGATTGAACCCGGACATTACGATGCTGAACGGGTTTGAATTTGGAGTAAACATAAAGCTACCATTCAACCCTAATATTGTCTTAGAAAGCCTTATATTGCATAAGAGCAGCTCCGGACTTACTGACAAAACAGGAAAAAGATTCGAATATCAGAATTACACAGTCAAAATATACAATAAGTCCTACCAATGTAAAATCGAGCCATACAAATTTGAGAATATTTTAAGGATAGAGATTAAGGTGACTAGGATGGAATACTTGAAAAAACAAGTTCATTGCAAAGTGTTGTCTGATTTGTTGGAGGTGTTTGTTTGGGAGCAATTTCAAACATTATTAGAAGAAACGATAAAAGATTGTTTGATAATAGACTTATCAAAAGCTGAACAAGATATGCTTTCAGACAAGGAACAAAATAGCTATCTACAATACATTAATCCTTTGTTTTGGACAAAGCTATACAATGGTTCTAGAGAGAATCGAAGTAGATATGGTAGAGAAAGGGCGAAATGTAATGCCTTTATAAAAAACCACAGCAAGTCGACCATTCAAACAGAGATTCTAAACCTAGTAGTTGCTAAATGCAGTGAACTGAGAGATGTTTCAAAAGTAGATCGTATTATTAAAACGTGGAACAAATTAACCGTTTTGCCAAATGATTACAAAGATTCGACATGCGACAGATTAACCGTTTTGCGAGAAACTAGCTTAAATGAAGAATGCAACGAATTACCCATTAAGATGAATGAGTATTTTGTCCCAGTTGAGCATACAAAGAAAGAGGAGATGATACGTTGTTATGGCTGTGGAGAGATTATACTTCACCCATCTATAGGTCAATTCTTTTGCAGTGCAAAAGAAGTTGGCTACAGACATGCTCATAAGTGTAGAAACAATGCCAGCAATGCAAAGAAATCAATCAAACGTATATTATCAACTCCTTCACTTTTTGAGTTATTAGAGTTTATAGCGGAAGATAAACGAAAGTATTTAGATTCCATGTAGCGATGTTGTAATTTAGGAACAAGGCTAAAAATTTTAATTATCGAGATTCGTTAAAAAACAATCAGCCATATTAAAGTAATATGATTTAATATGGTTGATCGTTTTATATAGCTGTATACTAGCACTATAAAATTAAATATAATCATAGATATTATTCCTTTTTACATAAAAATCAACGGAAATGATCCTTAAATATTTATATTGTATTGAATTATAGTACTATATAGTTATTTCCTTATATTAAAGAATTTCCTATAATAAGGGATTGAGTTACAATAACTGCCTAAGAATATAACAGAACTAAACTATCTAAAAAAAATCAACCTTACCCGAATCCCACAAATTGTTTTTGATAAGTGAAGTTTAAAACATTAAGATACAATACAATTATAAAGTCAATGGCTCAAATCTTTTAGAATACATTGCAACTCCCGAATCAAAAACCAAAAGGCTTGACATTGTTGATTACATGATTGACCAGCTCAAATCTCCCCACTCCACATGGAGAGGGGCTGGGGTTAGGTCATTCCACCAATCCAAAGCCATTTCACTCCCGAACTTCAATCAATCATCCAAGAAAATCCGGCTTTATTCCAATTGATTGACAAATTAAAACTGAAGAAATCTAAGCAGAATATCTTTATTTGCTAAAAATAAGGATATGTAAAATAGAATTCGTAATTTTGAGGTTTCAACTTCAAAAATTGAAGATAAGACAAAACGTTACACAAAAATTTTAAAGCAATTATAAGAACAATTTATGAACTCCTCCGAACAATAATTTCTCAACGATTTAGATAAAAAACTATGGACGGCAGCTAATAAACTTCGTTCTACGCTATCGACTACAGAATACAAACAGACCGTACTGGGGCTGACATTTTAAAATACATCAACGATGCCTATGAAGTGCGCCGTAAAAACAGAAACACAGTTTATCTATTAGTTATCAATGCTTTACACAGCACGTTGTCAAACGCATTACCAATCACTTTACTAATTACACGCAAAGAAATCTGAATTGTTTTTTGTAGTTTTGTGGGCTTGTGAAAACAATGTATTTTAAGGTATTAGAAAAGAAGAACCAAAACAACAGAAATTAAGAAATAACGACATATAAAATGACTAGCACAGCGCAAAAAGCAGAATTAGAAGCTAAAATATGGAGAATAGCCAACGAAGTACGTGGCTCGGTAGATGGATGGGATTTTAAACAGTTTGTGCTGGGAACACTTTTCTATCGGTTTGTCAGCGAAAATTTCAGCCATTATATTGAAGGTGGAGACGATAGCATTATTTATTCAGAATTGCCCGACGAACTAATTACCCCGGAAATAAAAGACGATGCCATTAAAACCAAAGGTTATTTTATTTATCCGAGTCAGCTTTTTGTAAATATTGCCGATACTGCTAAAACCAATCCCAATCTAAATACGGAATTAAAAGCCATTTTTGATGCTATCGAAAGTTCGGCCAATGGTTATCCGTCGGAAAACGATATAAAAGGTTTGTTTGCCGACTTCGACACTACCAGTACACGATTGGGAAATACCGTAGAAGCTAAAAATAGCCGACTGGCAGCTGTGATTAATGGAGTGGAAGAACTGAACTTTGGTAATTTCGAAGATAATCAGATTGACTTGTTTGGACATGCTTATGAATATTTGATTAACAATTATGCTGCCAATGCAGGAAAATCAGGAGGTGAATTTTTTACACCGCAATGTGTTTCCAAGCTCATAGCACAATTGGCAATGCACAAGCAAACTACAGTAAATAAAATTTATGATCCTGCGTGTGGCTCGGGTTCATTGCTTTTGCAAGCCAAAAAGCACTTTGACAGTCATATTATTGAAGAAGGTTTCTACGGGCAGGAAATAAACCACACCACCTATAACTTGGCTCGTATGAACATGTTTCTGCACAATGTGAATTACGACAAGTTTAATATAGCATTGGGCGATACGCTTACAAAACCGCACTTTGGCGACGATAAACCCTTTGATGCCATTGTATCTAACCCTCCGTACTCCATTAAATGGATAGGGAACGATGACCCAACGCTGATAAACGACGATCGCTACGCCCCTGCGGGTGTACTGGCCCCAAAATCGAAAGCCGACTTTGCTTTTGTATTACATACCCTGAGCTACCTTTCAGGCAGAGGGAGAGCTGCTATAGTCTGTTTTCCGGGTCTCTTTTACCGGGGCGGTGCTGAGCAGCAGATACGGAAATATCTGGTAGACAATAATTTTGTGGAAACCGTTATTTCCTTAGCTCCGAACCTCTTTTATGGAACTTCCATAGCCGTGAATATCCTTGTGTTATCCAAGCATAAGGCGGATACAAAAACACAGTTTATTGATGTTAGTGGTGAAAATTTCTATAAAAAAGTAACCAACAACAATATGCTAACCGATGAGCATATCGAACAGATAATGCAACTCTTCGATAGCAAAACCGATGTACCATATATAGCCGTTACTATAGACAACAGCCAAATTGCAGCCAACGATTACAGTCTTTCGGTAAGCTCGTATGTGGAAGCAAAAGACACACGGGAGGTGATTAAGATTGCAGAATTAAATACGCAGATTTCAGATACGGTAAAGAAGATAAACTCACTTCGTTTGGATATTGATAGTACTATTAAGGAGATTGAAGGATGAGTAAACTAGCAAAATTATTAAATGGGGTTGAAGTTGAGTGGAAGGCTATTGAAGATTTATTTCATATAAGAAATGGATATACGCCTTCTAAAGCTAATCAAGAATATTGGGAAAATGGTACTATCCCTTGGTTTAGAATGGAAGATATACGACAAAAAGGAAGAATCTTAAGTGATTCAATTCAGCATATATCTAACTCAGCTGTAAAAGGAACACTAATTCCTGCAAATTCATTGTTTATGTCCACAACAGCTACGATAGGAGAATATGCATTGGTTCTTGTTCCATTTCTAACAAATCAACAAATAACAAGTTTTTCTCTAAAAGAACAATATATAGAAAACATAAATATTAAATTTCTTTTTTATTGTTTTTATGATTTCGGCAAATGGTGTTCTGAAAATGCAAACAAAAATGGAGGCTTAGGTATTATAGGAATAAACAAATTAAAACTTTACCAATTTCCAATCCCTTGTCCAAATACTCCCCAAAAATCCCTTGAAATACAAAAAGAAATTGTCCGAATACTCGACACCTTTACTGAGAGAACAGAATCCCTGATGAATGAGCTTACTAAAGAACTTGAAGCGCGCAAAAAGCAATATAGCTACTATCGTGAGCAATTGTTGAACTTTGAGGAGGGAGAAGTAGAGTGGAAGACGTTGGGGGAGATAACACGTGTATTTTCTGCGTCTCGAGTTCATAAGAATGAATGGACAACATCAGGAGTTCCATTTTATAGAACAAGTGATGTGATTTCTATATTCAATGGTGTAAAGAACTCACGTGATGAAGCGTTCATTCCAAATCAGTTATATGAAACATTGTCATTGAAATCTGGAAAAATCCAAAAGGATGATATTTTAGTTACTGGTGGCGGAACTATTGGCATTCCTTATATAGTACCATCTAATGAACCTTTATATTTTAAAGATGCCGACTTGTTATGCATCAAAAAATCGGAAATCCTTAATAGCAAGTTCTTATATCATTATTTCTTATCTACAAAGTTTAGAATATATTTGGACAATATTGCGCACAATGCAACCATTGCACACTATACAATTTCACAAATTACAAAGACTCCTGTTCCAGTCCCTCCACTCGAAGTACAAGCCAGGATAGTAGCTATTCTCGATAAATTTAACACGCTAACCAAGTCAATAAGCGAAGAATTGCCCAAAGAGATAGCATTACGCAAGAAGCAATATGAGTATTATAGAGATTTATTGCTTACATTTCCAACTGATAATATAAAGGCATAGTATATGGGACAGACATTAAATGAAATAGCGCAAAAACTAAACGTAAACAAAAAAGCACAGTTAATTTACGCTTTTAATGGTATAGGTAAAACACGCTTATCACGCGAGTTTAAAGAATTGATAGCACCAAAAGATGAGGAAACAACTGAAGAGGATTCAAAAATCAAGATACTTTATTATAATGCGTTTACTGAAGATTTATTCTATTGGGATAATGATTTGGATGCTGATATAAACCGAAAACTTATTATACGCCCCAATGCGTTTACTAATTTGGTGCTTAATTTTCTACGTGACCAGGGACTTGATGGTAATATAACTACCAATTTTCAGCATTTTACGAATCAATTCTTAACACCAAGTTTTAGTCCGGACTTTTCAGAAGTTATGTTTTCGATACAACGCGGTGATGATGCAAGTTTAAACAACATTAAAATATCCAAAGGTGAAGAAAGCAACTTTATATGGTGTGTGTTTTACAGTTTGATTGAGCAAATAGTAGAAATTTTAAACATTCCTGAACCTGAAAATCGCGCCACTAATGATTTTGACGAATTGCAATATATATTTGTTGATGACCCTGTAAGTTCATTGGATGAAAACCATTTGATAGAACTGGCAGTTAACTTAGCCGAACTTATTAAAAAATCAACAAATCTGAAGTTTGTTATTTCAACGCATAACCCATTATTTTATAATGTGCTTTTCAACGAAGTAGGGAAAAAAGCTTGCTACATGTTGAATAAATTTGAAGATGGAACTTATGAACTTGTTGAAAAGCCCGGAGACTCAAACAAAAGCTTTTCATACCATCTATTCCTAAAACATACCATCGAAGAAGCAATCAAAAATGAAACGGTTCAAAAATACCATTTTATGCTTCTACGAAATCTATATGAGAAAACAGCCAATTTTCTAGGATATCCTGAATGGAAAAGATTATTGCCAGAAGATAGACAATTGTATTATAATAGGATAATTCAATTTACAAATCATTCCACTTTATCAAATGAGGTAGTCCCTGAACCTACTGGACCTGAAAAACAAACTTTGAAATTATTGCTTGATCATTTGGTCGATAGTAAATATTGGAAAGAAAAAACAGCAGATGAGATACCAGTAGTAGCGAATTCATAAACAACAGTACAAGCATATGTCACAGTATAATCCAATTGCAGAAACAAACAACTTTATTGTTCTTGATAAATATAACAAGAACTCTCTGCTAAATGAGGCACCTGCTGTTTATCAGACAGAATCGGCTTTGGAGCGTGAACTTATTGCGGATTTGCAAAGTCTGGGATATGAGTATCTTGCAGAACTAAGCACGTCCGAAAAAATGTTTGCCAACGCCCGTGTACAACTACAAAGCCTGAACAATATGGTGTTTACCGATGGTGAATGGGCTCGTTATGTGGAAGAGTATCTGGATATACCCAGCGATAAAATTGTAGATAAAACACGAAAGATACAGGACAATTATATATACGATTTTGTTTTTGACGATGGGCATATCCAAAACATCTACCTGGTCGATAAAACCCACACTGCCCGCAACAAAGTGCAGGTCATTTCGCAGTTTGAACAAAAAGGAACACATGGCAATCGGTATGATGTGACTATCTTAGTCAATGGTTTGCCTTTGGTACAAGTAGAACTAAAAAAGCGTGGGGTGGCTATACGAGAAGCCTTCAATCAGGTACACCGCTACACAAAAGAGAGTTTCAACAGCTCCAACTCTCTGTTTAAATACTTACAGTTGTTTGTGATCACTAACGGTACGGATAGCCGTTATTTTGCCAACACCACAGAGCGTAACAAAAACAGTTTCGACTTTACGATGAATTGGGCCAAGGCTGATAATACACTTATTAAAGACCTGAAAGACTTTGCAGCTACCTTTTTCCAGAAAAACACCCTGCTGAATGTATTACTTACCTATTCGGTATTTGATACCAGCGACACGCTGCTCGTTATGCGTCCTTACCAGATAGCTGCTACTGAACGGATTTTATGGAAAATTGAAAGTACGTTCCGGGCTAAGCGATGGTCGAAGCCTGAAAGTGGCGGCTACATTTGGCATACCACAGGCTCGGGCAAAACCCTGACCAGTTTTAAGGCGGCACGATTAGCCACACAATTGGATTTTATTGATAAGGTGTTCTTTGTGGTTGACAGAAAAGACCTGGACTTTCAAACCATGAAAGAATACCAACGCTTTTCACCCGATAGCGTGAACGGTTCGGACAGTACAGCAGGTTTAAAGCGTAATATTGAAAAGGATGATAACAAAATCATTGTTACCACCATTCAGAAACTGAATAACCTGATGAAGACGGAGGCTGATTTATCCATCTATCAAAAGCAGGTGGTATTTATCTTCGATGAGGCGCACCGCTCTCAGTTTGGCGAAGCCCAAAAGAACCTAAGCAAGAAGTTTAAAAAGTACTGTCAGTTTGGCTTTACCGGAACACCTATTTTCCCAGAAAATGCATTGGGAGCAGAAACTACAGCCAGCGTGTTTGGTAGCGAATTACACTCCTACATTATTACCGATGCCATTCGTGATGAGAAAGTATTGAAATTCAAGGTCGATTACAATGATGTTCGACCTCATTTTAAAAATCTCGAAAAAGAACTGGACGAAAAAAAATTAAGTGCTGCAGAAAACACAAAAGCTTTTCTGCATCCTGAGCGTATCAAAGAAATTTCTCAATATATTTTACTGAACTATAAACACAAAACGCATAGAAATCAGGGTGGCAACAAAGGGTTTAATGCCATGTTTGCAGTAAACAGTGTGGAGGCAGCCAAATATTATTACGAGGAGCTGAACCGGCTTCAGGAGGGTAATGATAAACCGCTGAGAATATCCACCATCTTTTCGTTTGCTGCCAATGAAGAACAAAATGCTGTAGGTGAAATTCCGGATGAAAACTTTGAGCCAACTGCTATGGATAGTAGTGCCAAAGAGTTTTTGGATAAGGCTATCAAGGACTATAATGCGATGTTCAAAACCAGTTTTGGTGTGGAAAGCAAAGAGTTCCAGAACTATTATCGCGACCTTGCCAAACGTGTAAAGAGCAAAGAAATAGATCTGATTATAGTTGTGGGCATGTTCCTGACCGGATTTGATGCGCCTACACTCAACACGCTGTTTGTGGATAAGAATCTGCGTTATCATGGTTTGATGCAGGCTTTTTCACGTACCAACCGAATTTATGATGCCACAAAGACTTTCGGAAATATTGTTACTTTCCGTGATTTAGAGCAAGCCACTATTGACGCTATTACCCTTTTTGGAGATAGCAGCACTAAGAATGTGGTACTTGAAAAGAGTTACAAAGAATATTTGGAAGGTTTTACTGATCTGGTTACAGGCGAAGCCCGCAGAGGTTATATGGAAGTGGTGAAGGAACTAAACGATAGGTTCCCAGAGACTGACGAGATTGTTACTGAAAAGGACAAGAAAGACTTTGCAAAGCTCTTTGGAGAATACCTGCGTGTTGAAAATATATTGCAGAATTACGATGAATTTACCCATTTGAAAGCACTTCAGGCAATCGACATCAGTAATCCTGAAGCTGTAGAAGCGTTTAAAGAAACGTACTTTGTAACAGATGAGGATATTGCTTCCATGCAGGGAATCAGCTTGCTCAAAGAGCGAACTGTTCAGGATTATCGTTCAACTTATAATGATATTCGCGATTGGCTAAGACAACAGAAAAAAGGAAAAGAAGCCGAAAAATCAACCATTGATTGGGATGATGTAGTCTTTGAAATCGACTTATTGAAATCGCAGGAAATTAATCTGGATTATATACTTGAACTGATCTTTGACCATAACAAAAAGACCAAAGACAAGGTTGCTTTAGTAGAAGATATCCGTAGGGTTATTCGTTCAAGTATCGACAACAGAGGCAAAGAAAGTTTAATAGTTGATTTTATCAATGAAACAGACCTCGATATTATCAAAGACAAAGCTACTGTTTTAGACTCATTTTACACATATGCCCAAGGTAAACTAAAAGTAGAAGCTTCAGAATTGATTGTAGATGAAAATTTAAATGAAGAAGCAGCAAAACGATATATAGCAAGCTCCTTAAAGCGTGAGTTTGCCAGCGAAAACGGAACGGAGCTGAATTCTATTTTACCCAAAATGAGTCCATTAAACCCACTGTATCTTACAAAGAAACAAAGCGTGTATCAAAAGATATCAGCGTTTGTAGAAAAATTTAAACGTGTGGGAGGGCAGATATAATCAAGTTAAGAATAGTACCCTGGTTTTACTGCCAGAATTACTCAAGCAATCAACTTTAAAACAAAATACTATTATGCTCACATTCATTGACGGTAAACAAATTTCTCCATGCATTGCCTCTAAAGCAAAATACGCATTAGGTCTTAAAAAAGTTGAACCGAATAACTGTAAGAGTTGTAGTCGTTTTTATTGGGAAAAGACTGTTAAGCGAATTGGAGAATTAAATAGAGTTGATTCAGAAAATATAGAAAAAGCAAAAACAAAATATTAAGAACGACACTCCACTACCGAAAGAATAAACGATAAAATTGTATCGTTTATAGAGACGTTTATTAGTGGGATTGGGGGGAAATAAATGGACTGTTTATTATGGAAGATTTAGATTGGTTAGATGAAGATTTAGAAAAATCAACTATTCCTGCAATATACGAAATAATTTTTCCAATTATTGAGAAAAATAGGAATGGAGATATTGTTTCATATGGGACAGGATTTCTTGTTAAAGAAGGGATATTGATTACTGCAGCTCATGTAATTGGTAATGATAAAAACTCCTATTTTGCTATTCTGGATGATGGTAATGAAATAGAACTAACATTACCGTTTAGGGATTACAAGGATATTAATGAACAAGATGGAATAATTTGTAGAGATATTGCATTATTCAAAATTGACTTTCATGTTGATCAATTGTTTACATTATCTTCTGACTTAAATGACAAAAAATCTCTTACAGCAACAGGTTTTAAGAGATACTCACAAAATACATTGACGTTTAATTATCAAAAGAAAGGTGATTTTTACATACATGATTATGAACTTCCGTTAGGTTCTTCCAATGAATACGTAAATATTAAAAGCATATTAGCAAAAGAAGATATAAGGTTTAAGAGTGATAATGTTTGCAGTCTAATTATTCCTGAAGGTATCAAATTTGATGGTCTAAGTGGAGGACCCATTCATGATGAGTCATTTATTTACGGTCTTTTTGTAGGAGATTTCTTTATCAAATCTGAATATATAATTGAGTCTTTAAGATGTATGAAAATCTAATAACGGCGTAACCAATGACAACAAACTTCACACTTCGCGACTTCTTTGTTTTTCTTTTGACGGGAGCTTTATTTATTACTGCGATAGGATTAGCTCTTTTTGACAAAGGAAAAGACTTTACATTCTTATATGATGTATATAAAGTTATAAAGAACAATAGTTTGATGTATTCTTTCCTTGTGATTCCCTGTATTTATTTCATTGGGCATATTATTGGAAGTATAAGTTACTTTGGGCATATATTCTCAAATAAGGTGAAAGACGTTTGTGGGGAAAAATGCAAATGGTTAGTTTATATCATTGAAACACTCTTCAATAAATCTAAAATAAATTTCGCAATTTCTGAATACTATTCATACAGAATCCCTAATGACAAATTACAAACAACCAATATATTCTGGGCAGATTGTGCCAAATTACAAATACAAAAGATATATGAGCCAGCAGCTTATTGGTATCATATTAGTGAATTCTTTGATAGTTTATACTATATGTTTGTGGTAGTTGCAATTGTTAGTATCATTTTTTTAAAACCATTTTTTACTATTATCTATCTTGTTTTAGCTATAGTATGTTATTTCAGAGCAAAACAACATGCTGCTAATTTTGTAAAAACTGTCAATCGATTATTAGTAGCTCAGAAATTAATTGAAGAATCAACTAAAAAATAAGCAAGATGTCAAATATCCTTTCAATACACAATAAATTATTGGATTATTTGCTCAAAAAAAGAGAGAGTAATCCTGAACTATATTTTTTGCCAAGAAAAAATAATAATAAAGGTAGAAAAGATAAAGGATATTGGTTTCTGGGCAATGAGAATTATTTACAGGTTGCATTTTGGTCTGGTAGAGATTGGAAAGAAAAAGTTTACAATATTGGTTTCTTTGTTGCAAGTGATAAGAGTAGTTGGGTTGAATTTTCAGCGCAAGATTCAAATGATAAAGCATTTTTTTTTGATTTAATTGCTGGAAAAATTGGAGGATTCTACAAGCACAAAACAAAAAATAAGTGGTATAAGGAATATCAAGGAAAGAATTATATAAGTCATTTGAATGATTTCTTAAACACAGACAAACCTAAGATTGATAAATATATAAATAATTATAAACCTGCTGATATTTACCCGATCTCTGAAAATGAATTCATACTTTATACTAAAAAAATAATAGATAATCGAATTCAACAAAAAATTAAAGGACAAGTAGATAAGATAGTTCGACTTTGTTGGAATGACGAAGAATGGAGATTTCCTAGTGGTATTGTTGGAAAATCAAAAGACCCAAATTCTTATGAAAGAACTTTTGGATTTGGACACGAAGAATGGTTATTTGACCGCTCAAAAGTTTCAGATGACGGCTTTCATTATGCTTTTGTTCAGCCCTTAAATTTAAAATCAGATAAACATTATAATAAAACTTTCAACTTACACCTATATACCATTGATCCTAATAATGATAAGCTATTAGTAGGTATTATAAGAAACGTAGTTTGTATCTCTAAACAAGATTCCAAAGCAGAGTTCTTGAAATATCAAGAGAGATGTTGGATGGATGATATGAAAAAACAAGTTGAATTTAAAGAGGGAATCTGGAATTCAGAAATAGCTTTATCCCCTGAAATCTTCTTTAATATTAAATTCAAGTTTGATGATGTTGAAGAATTTGAAGATTATATTTACATTGGATCTGATGATATTAATATATCTACGAACAGATTTAAACTTCTACCTAAAGAAACTGAGTTTAATTTTGACCATGAAGAGCTATTAATTATTCCAGATAATCAAGATGACTTTGTTGGAAATAAGAAAAATACAGATACAAGAACTAAAACATACAATGTAGAATGTACTTTTGATCCATATCATGATATAATGCAAAATGCAATTAATGATTATTTGACTCAATCAAAAGAGTATAAGCAAGTCTATATTGAACGAAACAGAGTTGATATTAAGGCAATTACTTATGATGGCATTTGGCATTATTTTGAAATAAAAACAGACAATGCAAAATTAAGTGTAAGAAAAGCACTTGGTCAAATTATGGAATACTCTTATTTCCCAAATGTTGAAAATGCTCAAAAAATGATTGTTGTCTCATATGATAAACCTAATCCTGAAGTAATTACGTATTTAAATATGATTCGTACCAAGTTTAATATACCTATGTGGTATAGATATTTTGATTTACAGAAAAATTATTTATCTCAAGACTACTAATGTGAAAATCAAAAGTATAGTGGTTAAATTAGTAAAATAGAATCCTATGTCCCAAAAAACAATCAACTACGGAATAGTCTATGTTCTTACCAATCCCGCCATGCCGGGTTTGGTGAAAATAGGAATGACCAACAAGGAGAGTGTAGATGCACGTCTCAAAGAGTTATTCAATACAAGTGTGCCGGTACCTTTTGAGTGTGAGTACGCCTGTAAAGTTACAGAAACAGCAAAGGTTGAGAAAGCATTACATATAGCATTTCACCCTTATCGTATACATACGCAGCGGGAGTTCTTTGAAATAAATCCTGAACAGGCAATAGCTATACTTCAGCTACTGGATAAAAGCAAAGACATTACAAGTGAGATAGTAGAAGAAATCAATAACGATTTGACAGAGGTAGATAAAGCAGCCGGAAAGAAAATGAAAATAACCCGTCGTCCCCCTCTGAATTACATTGAAATGGGTATTCCTTTAGGTTCAAAATTGGAGTTTAGTCGTGATGGTGAAACTTATATCGTGGAGGTGAGTGATGCTAAAAAAGTAAGTTATAGTGGTGTGGAAAAATCTTTGACTGCAATAACTAAGGAGTTATTGGGTATTGAGCATGCGCTTCAGCCAACGTCCTACTGGACGTATAACGGAAAGAACCTGATGGATATATATAATGAAACCTATGTGAGTAGTGAGGAATAGGAATTTCCTATTCCCTTAGTTTGCAAAGAAAATAAAGACAGATGGCAAATACCGATAATATTAAAATAAATTATATATGGAAAATTCTCAAAAAAATGATATAATTTTTTATAGCACTCCGGACGGTAATGTAAAGATTGAAGTACTTTATAATGATGAAACTTTTTGGCTGACTCAAAAACGTATGGCTGAACTATTAGGTGTTGATGTTCCTGCGATAAGTAAGCACCTGAATAATATATTTGAGACAGGAGAATTAAATAAAGACGCAACTGTTTCCAAAATGGAAATAGTTCAACAGGAAGGTGAAAGGCAGGTTGCTAGAAATCTTGACTTTTATAATCTAGATGCAATAATAGCAGTTGGTTATCGTGTAAATTCATTACAGGCAACACAGTTTCGCATTTGGGCTACCAAGACCTTACGTGAGTTTATTATTAAGGGTTTTGTAATGGATGATGAGCGCTTAAAACAAGGGGCGTTATTTGGTAAAGACTATTTTGATGAACTCTTAGAGCGCATTAGGGAAATACGTGCAAGTGAAAGGCGTTTCTACCTCAAAATTACTGACATTTATGAACAGTGCAGTATCGATTATAATAAAACAGCCGACATTACGCAGAATTTTTTTAAAACTGTACAGAATAAACTTCATTGGGCTATTACTGGAGAAACAGCTGCGGAATTAATTGCTCACAGGGCTAATGCCTTAAAACCAAACATGGGTTTGCAAACATGGAAAAACTCTCCAAATGGCAAAGTTTTAAAAGGAGATATAAGTGTCGCTAAAAACTATTTGAAAGAGTCAGAAATAAAATCATTAGAGCGAATTGTTTCAATGTATTTAGATTTCGCAGAGAATCAAGCTGCCCGCCAAATTCCTATGAAAATGGAGGATTGGATAAAACGGTTAGATGCATTCTTGCAATTCAATGAATATGATGTTCTAAAAGACTCAGGTAAAGTAAAGCATGAAATAGCTGTTAAACTAGCGACAACAGAATATGAAAAATTCAGGGTAATCCAAGATAAAAATTTTGTAAGTGATTTTGAAAATGAAGTAAAGAAGCTTTCAAAATAAAATATTAAATCTTACATTTCAAAGCGGTCAGGCAAGCCTGTAAGTGTATATTATGGGCTGCTCCGCATTGCAAATCCCCAGCCTGCAAAAATCCTCCCATTCGTAACTCATGGCTTGCACAGTCTTTTTTTTTGTCTTCAGCATAATTTTTCAATGCTATTCATAGAGAAAAAATACACTCGTATATGAATAAGTAGAATATCATTTATTATAATGGAATTAACTACGGAACGAAGTATAGAAGTCAGAGGGGAAAGACATTTTTATATCATTTATGGAAGCGTAGTTTCCCACAAGAGCAAAGAATGTGCGAAACAGGTGGGATTGTTCAACTTCCAATTAATAATGCCCTGAAGGGGTTACAAAAGCTCCAGCAGAAGCTGGAACATTACGTCTTTTGGATTTAAAGAAATCTTATATAGTTCATGTAGCTATGATTGATACTATAAATTCAATGAATAAGTCCAACTCGTTGAAAAGTAAGACAAAGATTGATCAAATAAAATATTTAAATGAAATGATAAATTCTCAGAAGGTAAGTTTTCATATATCAGAACCAGGAGTGCACTTTGCTTTAAAAATTAGACCTGAGGTTTTAGAAGAATATCATAAAAGTTCCACCAAGGAACTAAATGTGTGGCAGAAACTTGCACTGATAACTAAAATATCTGGTGAATTGAACGAGAAGAGACGTTAAATTATTTAACAGAAACTCGTTATTTAACTGCGCCGATTGGAGCTAGGTAAAAAATATTGCAAAATTCAAAAAAATCAGTTGTCTTTAGAATGCACCTCCGGTAAAATTAATTTTGTTTGAATGACAATTTCATCTATTTTTGCATTAGAATAATAAAAGCCAAATCTATTCTTGCCATTATTCTTGCTAAAGTAGAAAGTAAATGTCTTTATATGTTTGGTAATCAGCACAAATAAAGTAGTCCCGCCGGGAATCGAACCCGGATCTAGTGTTTAGGAAACACTTGTTCTATCCATTGAACTACAGGACCTTTTTAGGTGGCGCAAAATTACATTTTTTTACCGAGATATA
>Ga0302210_10000264_pt1 | contig 24594 bp, 21 predicted proteins | sample II_Fen_E3_2_FD_198793 | JGI IMG/M metagenome (GOLD analysis project Ga0302210, IMG submission 198793) | Peat permafrost microbial communities from Stordalen Mire near Abisko, Sweden - II_Fen_E3_2 | ecosystem: Environmental > Terrestrial > Soil > Wetlands > Permafrost | place: Sweden: Abisko... | reverse complement strand
CTTTAAGATTACGGAATAATCAATAAAAATACTGATAATCAATGAATTACCCAAATATTTTAACTCTTATTTTATATCTATTTTTCTTATTATCAGATACGTATTTCATTTTATAACTAACCATTGTAATAAAATATGAAATATAAAGGGCTAACGAACGAAATGACCATATGCAGACTTAAAGAGAGAAGCTATGAAAGCATTATTAATAATCGATATGCAGGAAGTGTCCTTTACTGCCGCAACTCCAAGATTTGATCAGGATGGAGTTATCCAAAGAATTAATCTATTGTCTGAAAAGTTTCGGAAGAATGGATATGTTGTTATCTTTATTCAGCACGATGGTTTCCGGGAAGGATACTGTATCCCGAATACCCCGGAATGGAATATCTTATCAGCCTTAGAGATAAAAGAAAATGACTTGTTTATCTCAAAAACCGCAAATGACTCCTTTTACAATACCACTCTCAGGGATAGTTTGATTCGGTCGGGTATTGAAGATATTGTAATAACAGGATGTGCAACTGACTTTTGTGTAGATGCTACTGTGAAATCAGCCCTGATAAATGATTTCAGTATTACAGTGATTGCCGATGGACATACGACTGCGGACAGAACGAATATAACCGCCAAACAGCTCATTGATCATTATAACTGGATTTGGCAGGAAATGACTCCGACCAGGACAAGAATTAAGGTTGTCGGATTTGAAAGCTATATGAAGAGTTTGTCATTGGATGACAAAAGAAGAAATAATCCGGGCCGGACTTCCGGAAAATCCGACTGAATGCTTCGTTCGCTTGCAACGGAGTAAAAAGCGGCATTCATCCATCGTGATAATCAATGTACGGCAGGATGTCTATTACGAAATTATGTTGGTATGTTTATCCGGATTGTGTCATGTTGTCACAGAAATTGCTATAGTTATCATCAAATTCACAAATCAACAATTTTTAACCGCCAGACATGCCGCAACTGTGAAAAAAGGATGTACTTTTGTATGATTTTTCCGAAAAACTGCTTTTGCAAACCCAGCGTACCATCATGAATAAAACAGTTCTTATCAAATTTGCACCGCACATTGCTGCCTTCCTGTTATTTGTCTGTATTTCATTTATGTACTTTTCTCCAGTACTGGAGGGAAAACAATTAATCGGCCACGATACCGAGAATTGGATGTGCATGGCTAAGGAAACCATTGATTACAACGCAACACATAATGATGTTACCTTGTGGACCAACTCAATGTTCGGAGGAATGCCTACCTACCAGATTTCAATGAATCAGCCTTATAACCTGATAAAATATGTGGAAAATGCAGTTCAGCTTTTCCCGAATACGGTTTACAATCTCATGTTGTACCTGATTGGATTTTATATTTTGTTACTGGCTTTCAAAGTAAATCCATGGCTGGCGATAGTAGGAGCCATTGCGTTTTCGTTCGCGTCCTATAACTTTATTATCATAGTGGCAGGACATAATTCAAAAGCCATTACCATTGCTTACATGGCACCGCTTATCGGAAGCGTGTTTATGGCCTTCAGGCGAAAGCGATTGTTGGGCAGTTTATTGACGGCCTTTTTCCTTAGTCTGGCTATTCGTGCCAATCACGTGCAAATACTTTATTACACGTTTATAATATTGCTTATTTTGGCTGTCGTTGAATTTATCTACAGCATTAAAGATAAGGAAATCGTTGGTTTCCTGAAGACCGGCGGTATGTTGATAGTGGCTGCATTGATTGCAGTAGGAATGAATGCTACTTCCTTATGGACTACGTATGATTACAGTAAAGCAACCATGCGCGGGGAATCGGACGGACTGACCGTTGATAGTCAAAACTCACAACACGGGCTGAATACGGATTATATTACCCAATGGAGTTACGGGGTGGATGAAACAATGACCCTAATGATTCCTGATTTTAAAGGGGGTGCCAGTGGGGGAACATTAACCGCCGACAGTGAAACCGGGAAAAGACTGACCAGCCTTGGTGCACAGGATGTGAACAAAATCATGAAAGATAACCAGTTTCCTTTGTACTGGGGAACACAGCCAGGTACTTCGGGACCCGTATATATCGGAGCTATTATTTGTTTTCTGTTTGTGCTGGGACTTTTTCTGGTGGATAAACGTACTAAATGGTGGTTACTCCCAATGATTGCGTTAACCGTGATGCTGGCATGGGGAAAGAACTTTATGTGGCTGACCGATATTTTCATTAGCTATGTACCTATGTATAATAAGTTCAGGACTGTATCCATGACGTTAGTGGCAACCGGTTTTGGCATGACCTTAATGGCGATACTGGCATTGAAGGAAGTCTTTAATGAAAAGACAGATAAACAAAAGCTGATCCGTCCGGTATTGATCAGTGCAGCTATCGTGGGTGGTATCGCCTTGATATTTGCCTTGATTCCTTCTCTGTCGGGCGATTTTATATCTCCTGCCGATGGACAGTATACAGGTAACAATGCTTTCCTGAAAGAAACACTTCCGTTGGACCGCGCTTCGTTGTTATGGGGAGACGCATTCAGGTCACTTCTGTTTGTCATTCTGGCGGCAGGAGTTATTTGGTTATACGCCAAGAATTATTTAAAAACAAAGGTAGGTTACGTCCTGTTGGGTGCTTTGATCTTGTTTGACTTGGTACCGGTTGCAAAACGTTATCTGAATGATGATAGTTTCCAACGTCCCCGCCATATCGAAACATTGATTACCCCTTCGAAGGCAGACAATTTTATTCTGCAGGATAAATCGCAATTCAGGGTATTGGACGGAACGGCAAATATCTTCAACGATGCTACTCCTTCGTATTTCCACAAAAATATAGGCGGATACCATGCCGCTAAACTACGCCGTTATCAAGAGCTGATTAATATGCAGCTCGATAAAGAAATCGGAAAACTATTTGCTACCTTTGGACGGGCTACTTCCTCTCAGATCATTAACAACACGATGGATTCGTTGGGCGTACTGAACATGTTAAACATGAAGTATCTGATCTATAGTAAAGAGGCGGCTCCGATTATAAACGTTCATGCTAACGGTAATGCCTGGCTAGTAAATAATATCCGTATAGCGGAAAATGCAAACGAGGAAATGCGTTTAGTCGGTGAGATCAACACAAAGAAGGAAATGGTCGTTGATAAATCATTTGCGTCTCAATTGCCGGTAAAGGCTGAAACGGATACAACTGCCCGCATTGCCTTGACAAAGTACGAACCGAATGATTTGGTTTATCACTTCAGTTCAAAAACCAATCAGGTAGCTGTCTTCTCCGAAATATACTACGAAAAGGGATGGAATGCCTATATCAATGGCAATAAAGTGCCGTATGTACGTGCCAATTATTTATTGCGTGCGATGCCGCTAAAAGCCGGGAATTATGATATTGAATATAAGTTTGAACCGAAATCGTACAATGCAGGGAACCTGATTGCACTGATTTCATCCTTGTTGTTAATATTGAGCCTGGTAGGTTATATCTTCTGGCAATGGAAGAATAGCCGGAAGACTGCATTAAACGCATAAACCAGAACGAAGATAAACGTTGAATAAAATGTCAAAAGATAAATCAAAAGTAAGTAAACCGATTTTCCTGAATATCCATTTAACTTCCACCATCAGTATGTCATTGGTGTTGTTCCTGATAGGATTAGTCTTTTTGCTGTTGTTTGTAGCTCACGATATGAGCACTTATGTAAGAGAAAACATTAATTTATCGATTCTTCTTGATGACGCATCCGGAAGACAAGATGCTCAGCGGATAGAAGATTATCTGAAGTCATCCCCTTATGCCAAATCGGTGGAATATATATCGAAAGACGATGCGCTGAAAGATCATATTGCCAGTTTAGGCGAAAATCCAAAAGAATTTCTCGGGTATAATCCGTTGAAAGCATCTATTGAAGTAAAATTGCATGCCCAATATGCCAATACCGATGGTGTTACGCTGGTTCAGTCGAAATTAAAAGATTTTGAACATATCAGCCGGGTGGTTTATCAGAAGGATATGGTGAGCCTGGTGAATGATAACGTTCAGAAGGCGAGCATAATTTTACTCGTTTTGGCAGGTGTTTTACTCATTGTTTCGTTAGCGCTTATCAATATAACCATTCGTTTGTCGCTTTATTCCAATCGCTTTTTGATAAACACGATGAAACTGGTAGGAGCGACTCCCTGGTTTATCCGGCGTCCGTATATTCGCAGCAGTATGTTGAACGGGTTGGTGGCTTCCATTATTTCTATTTTCCTGCTATCCGGCGTAGTTTATTTTGTTCATTACGAGTTTGGAATGCCCGGATCTATTATTCAGCCTTTAACTGCCTGCATTGTTGCCGCTATTGTTATCATTTTGGGTATAACGCTGACTGCTATTTCTTCCTATTTCTCGGTAGGCCGGTATTTGCGGATGAATATCAACGATATGTATTTTATTTAATATAAGTATTTCTATTTGATTGTCTGATTCAACAGTTCAACAACATTCAACTATATAAAAATGGAAAATAACAAACATTTCACCTTGGGTAAAATCAATTTGATTTTTATCGCAGTTGGCTTTGCCATTATCGTTTTGGGTTTTGCTTTAATGACAGGTTCGACAACCGTTAAGGATTTTGATCCGGACATTTACAGTTTCCGTCGCATAACGGTAGGTCCTATGGTCTCATTATTCGGTTTTATTTCTATTATCTTTGCTATTCTGTATAACCCAAAAAAGAAGTAGGAATGAGCATTATTCAAACGATTATTCTGGGAATTGTAGAAGGAATAACTGAGTTTTTGCCGGTGTCATCTACCGGGCATATGATTATTGCCCAAAAACTTTTAGCCATTGAGAGCACTGATTTTGTAAAAGCATTTACCGTTAATATCCAGTTTGGAGCCATTTTGTCCGTTGTGGTATTGTATTGGAAGCGCTTCTTTCAGACTTTTGACTTTTACTGGAAATTGGTGATAGCAGTAGCTCCGGCTTTGGTGTTGGGTTTTTTATTTAGTGAAAAAATTGATCTGTTGCTCGAAAATGTTGCGGTAGTAGCTGCTATGTTAGTATTGGGTGGAGTGTTGATGTTGTTTGTGGATAAATGGTTTGATAAAACGGATGAAGATCAGAGCATAGGTTGGAAGCGAGCCCTGAAAATAGGCTTTTACCAGTGTATTGCTATGATTCCGGGTGTATCGCGGTCCATGGCTTCTATTGTCGGAGGTATGACTACGAAACTTACCCGTAAAAATGCTGCCGAGTTTTCATTCTTTCTGGCTGTTCCGACAATGGCAGCAGCTTCCGGTTATAAATTGCTCAAATTGTTTATGAATCCTGCCGGTAAATCCATGTTGTCCGATAACCTGATGACCTTGTTGATTGGCAATCTGGTAGCATTTGTAGTAGCTATGGTGGCCATAAAGTTTTTTATCGGCTTCCTTACCAAATATGGTTTTAAAGCGTTCGGCTATTACCGGATTGTTGTGGGAGTTGTTATCCTGGTTCTCTTATTTATGGGCGTCGATTTGAATGTTCTGTAAGGAGTATTAATCCTCCCTTCGAACTTTTGAAGTACGGGAGAATAAATTTTAAAATGGATTTTATAAAAGGTGAAGTGTTGTATGTTGCGAAGCCATTAAACTGGACTTCGTTTAATTTGGTGAATAAATTACGTTGGAAGTTACAGCACACATTGAAGATTAAGAAGCTGAAAGTCGGTCATGCCGGAACGCTTGATCCGCTGGCAACCGGGGTTATGATTCTTTGTACCGGTAAATCAACTAAGCTGATTGAAACTTTTCAATATCAAACCAAAGAATATATTGCAACCCTGAAACTGGGAGAAACAACGCCTTCATTTGATCTGGAACTACCCGTTGATGGAACATTCCCCACAGAACATATTACCCATGAGTTGGTGGATGAGATTATCCCCCGTTTTTTGGGGGAAATAAAACAAGTTCCGCCGGCCTATTCTGCAGTTAAAGTGGATGGTAAGCGTGCTTATGATTATGCGCGTAATGGCGAGGAAGTTGAACTAAAAGCAAAGTTATTGGTTATAGATGAGATTGAGGTGCTGGACTTTGCATTGCCACTTCTGAAGATCCGCGTTGTGTGCAGTAAAGGAACTTATATTCGCGCTTTGGCAAGGGATATTGGTTTGGCATTAGGAAGCGGTGCGCATTTAACGACGTTGGAGCGTACCCGGATCGGAGACGTCCGTTTAGAGGATTGCTGGCAGATAGATGATTTGTTGAAGCATGTTGAAGAGGAGATTCACAATAGTCAGCAGGTGGAGGCGATTGATTGACAAGCCTGCGGTTATAATTTCAAAAAGAAACAATTAAACAATAAAATATGAAGTTATCTAAGTTTAAATTCAAGTTGCCGGACGAGCTAATTGCCCAATATCCGGCAAAAAATCGTGACGAATCCCGTTTGATGGTGGTGCATCGCAAAACCGGGGAGTTAGAACATAAAGCGTTTAAAGATGTTCTTGAATATTTCGATGAAAAGGATTTATTCATTTTTAACGACACAAAAGTATTTCCTGCTCGTCTGTATGGTAACAAAGAGAAAACAGGTGCGCAAATAGAGGTCTTTTTGCTGCGTGAATTAAATCACGAAATGAGACTATGGGATGTGCTGGTTGAACCTGCGCGCAAGATACGTATCGGGAATAAATTATACTTTGGAGATGACGATTCGATCGTTGCGGAGGTGATTGATAATACAACCTCACGTGGTCGGACATTGCGCTTCCTGTTTGATGGAACGCATGAGGAATTCAAGAAAGGACTTTACTCGCTTGGTGAGACGCCATTGCCCCGCAATATAACGCGTGCTGTCGAACCGGACGATGCCGAACGATTCCAGACTATCTTTGCCCGCAATGAAGGCGCTGTTTCGGCCCCCGCTGCCGGCATGCACTTCAGCCGCGAGCTGATGAAACGTATGGAGATTAAAGGTATCGACACTGCTTTTGTTACTTCCCATATGAGTCTTGGCAATTTCCGCGAAATTGACGTGGAGGACCTAACCAAACATAAGATGGACTCCGAACAAATGATTGTGACACCTGAAACAGCCGAAAAGGTGAACCGCGTTCATGATGAGAATCGAAATATTTGTGCGGTAGGCGTAACAGTCATGCGGGCCCTGGAAACGGTTGTTGGTACAGAAGGTAAAATAAAAGCGTATGATGGTTGGACCAATAAATTCATATTTCCTCCATATGATTTTACTGTGGCCAATTCGATGATTACAAACTTCCACCTGCCATATTCCACCCTGATCATGCTTACTGCTGCTTTTGGCGATTATGATTTAATCATGAAAGCGTATGATGTGGCTATTAAGGAAGGTTACAAATTCGGAGTTTATGGCGATGCAATGCTGATCCTCTAAACACTGTTCTGAAAACATAAAGCCGGCTGGATTTCTTTCATGAAGTCCAGCCGGTTTTGTATTATAGTCTGTGGCCGGCGTTGTGTGCTGTACCCGAAATTCAGAGTGCTGCAAACCGGAATTATAGTCCCATTTCCTTTCGGATAATGGTCTCAATCTGTTCCAGTTTCTCGAGCGAAACGTTGTTTATAAGCTGATTCACGCTATCTACTTTGTTCTGGCGGCGGAGCGTATACAACGGTTCGCTTTCGGGGATGTTCCCCGATGCCGGGGGCGTCCATTCCAGCAAGTCATTGGGAGTACAGTGGAAAATCAGGCAAAACCGCTCTATAGTTTCCATTTTGAAGTTTTCGAGCTCACCTTTTAGCGCGCGGTTGGCCGTAGTGGCAGCTATACCATACAATTGCATGTAGGGACCGGGTCGTTCAATTCCGCGATACCGGCATACCCGTCGAAGATTGATCTGTAACATAGTAATATCTGTTAGTTATACGGATATAACATTATGATCCTATTTTTTGTTTACAAAATAATATTTATAGATTATATATTTACATCTTCATTCGTAGTATTTAAGTTCTGTAATATTATGTTTCAAACTTCGAACATGACATTTTTTTCGCGTAATATTATGTTCCAAACTTCGAACATATCATTTTCTTCCTGTAATATCATGTTCCAAACTTCGGATATAGTATTTTCTTCCTGCTATATTATGTTCCAAACTTCGAACATGATATTTTCTTCCTGTAATATCATGTTCCAAACTTCGAACATGATATTTTCTTCCTGCTATATTATGTTCCAAAATTCAGAGATAATATTTTAAAAAAATAATATTATGTTCAGGTTTTTGGAGATAATATTATGCTTGTTGTTTTTATTGTTCCAATTCTGGTTCAACAAATAATGAGATACAGAGTCTGTGATCCGGAATATCGGCATAAAAAAAACCGCCGAATGAATTACTTCATTTCGGCGGTTTTTGGGATCTATAGTGGGGGATGAATTATTCGTTTGGTATAGCTTGTTCCGATGCCGGAATATCTTCAGGCGGCACTTCCACATCTTCGAATGACGAGTCAATGGCTGCCGAATCGACTCTTAAATGAGTCGGACACGTGTAATTACGCGAGATAGGCTCTTTCGGTTTGGTGGGGAACTTGCCACGATATTGTCTCAGACTTTCGTCTTTCAATACTTTTTCCATAAACATTCCGAATATCGGTAACGCAGTGCGGCTACCTTGTCCAAGTTCGCCTGTACGGAAGTGCACGCAGCGTTGTTCGCCGCCGACCCAGGCACCGCCTATCAGCTTTGGCGTAACACCTACAAACCATGCGTCGGAATGGTTGGACGACGTTCCCGTTTTCCCACCGAAATCGGTATCGTAATGGAAAATATCCCAACTCCAAAGCGCGCGTGAGGTTCCGCCGGGCTCGGTCATTCCGCCTTTCAACATGTCGGTCATTAACCAGGCAACATCATAAGGAATCACTCGTTTTGGTTCGGTTTTTGGTTCATAAAGGAGGTTTCCATCTTTGTCCTCGATACGTGTGATCATAACGGGACTATTATAAATGCCCTCGTTGATCACAGTGCCAAACGAATTGACTAATTCAAGCAACGATACGTCCGAAGCGCCTAAGCAGGTAGCCGGTTGGTTCTCAAGTGGCGTCTGAATTCCTAACAGATGGGCGTATTTTATAATTTCGGGGATCCCGACGATTTGCGCTACCTGTACAGCAATGGTATTTATGGATTGTGCAAAAGCATTCTTTAAAGAAACGGCATATCCCAGACTATATCCGTTCGCATTACGCGGGCTCCATGATTTTTCGTTCTTGCCGTCTTTGTAATCCCAGGTCACCGGTTTGTCGGTCATCTTATCGCAGGGTGACATGCCGTGCATGAAGGCGGCCGTATAGTCGAAAAGTTTAAAGGTCGAACCCGGTTGTCGTTTCGACTGTGCCACTTTATCATATTGCCAAAACTTAAAGTTAATGTCACCAACCCATGCTTTTACATTTCCCGTTTGTGGCTCCATTGCCACAAAGCTACTGTGCATAAAACGATTCATGTAGCGGATTGAATCCATGATACTCAGGTTCATCTCTTTTTCGCCTAAATCGTAATCGAACACTTTAGTTTTATGCGGCTTGTTCAAAAAGTAGGTAATCGAGTCGGGATGATTCTTATATTTTGCAGTTAGCGAAGCATAGGCTTTTGTTTTCTTAGCAATGTTTTCAATATAATTGACAATGTCTTTGTGATTCTCATCCTGCCATGGATTTTGGCCGCGCCAGTGATCGTTGAACTTCTTCTGAATGATTCGCATCTGTCGGTTCAGCGCTTCTTCGGCATATTTTTGCATGCGCGAGTCAATGGTTACGTAGATTTTCAATCCATCGGAATAGATGTCATAACCGTTTTCCTGTTCCCAGGCTTGCAGGTATTTTTCGAGATAAGCCCGGAAGTGGAGGGCATCGCCATCATACGATTGCTCTACACTAAAGCTTAGTTTGATTGGAATTTGTTTCAGCGAATCGCAATTATGACGCGAAAGCACCTTTAGTCTTACCAGATTATCCAATACGACGTTCCGGCGTTCCATCGATCGCTTCGGATGAGATATAGGGCTATAGGAAGTGGTGGCCTTCAATAAGCCAATCAGTGTTGCCGATTGCTCGTAGTTTAATTTTGCCGGAGTTGTGTTGAAATAGGTTTTTGCCGCCGTATGAATACCGAAAGCATTACTTCCAAAGTCTACGGTATTGAAATACATCATCAGAATGTCCTTTTTGCTATAGAACATTTCGATTTTTACGGCTGTTGTCCATTCCTTTGTTTTGCTTATAATCAATCTCAGGCCGGGGATATAACCGAAAAATCCGGTAGAATACTGATTACGGGTTTTGTACATGTTTTTTACCAATTGCTGGGTAATTGTGCTGGCTCCGCGGCTCCGGCCTTTGGTCATGTCCTTTATGGCAGCAAGTACGCCCTGGAGATCTATCCCGAAATGTTGGTAGAAACGTACGTCCTCTGTCGAAATCAAAGTCTGAATAAGCTTCGGCGAAATCTCATTATACGTAACGGGAATTCTGTTTTCGCGGAAATATTTACCTAAAACTTTTCCATCGGAGGTGTAAATTACGGATGCAACACTCTGACTAGGTTTGCTTATGCTACGAAGGCCGGGCGATTTTCCGAACAGCCACAAGAAGTTGATGTCAACAATAAATAGATAGAAAAGAAATAGTACAATAGTGGTTATAATGATATTGGCTATCTTCCGATACCAGATTAGTCCGCGATACCGGGCATATCGTTTCTTCCGCCACGTAATGAATTTCTTCCACCAGATTTTAATGTACTCCCGGGCAAAAGGGAGCTCAGTCAAAAACTTATCCCACCAATGCTTTAGAAAAGCCCAGATTGTGAGAAGTTGAGTCGTAATTTTATTCCACATATTAATCTACCAAATTTTGCTACAAAGTTACTGTAAAAAGCTGGAATTTTATATCCTTGTTGCTTCAGGTTGTGAATCTTTTTGATTTCCGAGATCAGGAAAAAGGCATAAAACGACATTACAAAAGGATAATACTGTTTTTTTTTATTTCATACGAATGTAATCTGTCTATAAAACGAAAAATATAATCGGATTGTTGTGTCGATTTTAAAAGAATAAAGTCCGATTCATTGCGTGAACCGGACTTTATCCTATTTTCGTGAATTGGCTGTGTTTCTACAATCCAAACTCGGCCTGAATTTCGGTTACCTTATCAGTTTTTTCCCAGGTAAACAATTCTACCGTTTGCGTAAATATGTTGCCGTTCCCGTCTTTGAAACTTTTGGTTACTGTCACCGGAGTGCGTCCGACATGGCCGTACGAAGCAGTTTCTTTATAGATCGGGTTTCGGAGTTTCAATCTTTCTTCGATGGCTTTAGGTCGCATGTCAAATAGTCTCTCAATTTTCGTGGCTATTTCTCCATCCGTTAGTTGAACCTGTGCTGTACCGTAAGTATTCACGTATAAATTCATTGGTTTGGCAACGCCGATTGCATAAGCCACCTGTACCAGTACTTCGTTGGCTAATCCCGCGGCAACAATGTTCTTTGCTATATGGCGCGCGGCATAGGCTGCCGACCGATCGACTTTGGAAGGATCCTTTCCGGAGAAAGCTCCGCCGCCATGTGCGCCTTTACCGCCGTAAGTATCAACAATGATTTTTCGCCCGGTCAATCCCGTATCTCCGTGAGGCCCTCCGATAACAAATTTCCCCGTCGGATTTACGTGTAATATATAATCATCCTTAATCAGCTGAGCAAATTGTGTGTCCAGTGCTTTCACGCGCGGAATCAAAATTTCTTTTACGTCTTTACGGATAATTGCCAGCATTTCCTCGTCGTCTTTAGCGGTAGGCTTGGCATTGTGTGCAGGATGAACCATATCATCATGCTGAGTAGAAACGACTATCGTATGTACCTTTACCGGTTTATTATCGTCGTCGTACTCAATGGTAACCTGTGATTTTGAATCCGGACGCAGGTATGTCATTTCTTTGCCTTCCTTTCGAATAGCCGCCAGTTCCTGCACCAACGCGTGTGACAGGTCCAACGCTACGGGCATGAGATTTTTTGTCTCTTTACAGGCATAACCAAACATCATTCCCTGGTCGCCGGCGCCTTGCTCCATTGGCTCTGCGCGTTCTACCCCCTGATTGATGTCAGCCGATTGTTCGTGAATGGACGAAAAAATACCGCAAGCATCTCCACTAAACATATATTCGCCCTTAGTATAACCTATTTCATTAATAACCTCGCGAGTCACCGATTGGACATCAACGTAGGCCGATGTCTTCACTTCGCCGGCTAATACGACCTGACCGGTGGTGACCAATGTTTCGCAAGCAACTTTTGAATTTGCATCCTGTGCCAGAAAATTATCCAATAATGCATCGGAAATTTGATCGGCAACTTTATCAGGATGACCTTCCGATACGGATTCGGATGAAAATAAATATCCCATAATTTTTTGAATTTGCAATTTTACAATTTACAATTTGTAATTGCATGAATAAGCAAGCTTAAACTGTCACTGTAAAACTAATTTACATTCTGTTGATTTGCAATTTGTAATTAAATTGGTGGTAAAATGGGAAAGGAATGAATGATGGACTTTGAAAGAAGCAGAAAAGAGGTTGCAATTTAGCATTTTTTTCTGTGGTTGCAAGCGGTCCAAATCTTTCCACATTTAATACAATGCAAAAATACGGAAACTATTTCAAATCGCAAAATATATTTTAGGAAAGAGTAGCTGAACTACATTATATCACATCTTTCTCTGTCGGCAATTTTAAGATCTGATTCCTTTTTCACGCCTTGAATTTCAACTTCGATTTAATCCTTATTTGTTTTGTGTCCGGCTGTTTGTCCGGATCCTCGAGTTGGGCCTTATCTCCGGTTATTTTTTCTGTTTTTTATTTGGGTTAGACTGAATTTGTAGGTAGCAGGCTCTTGGTTCACCCATAGATGTTCTATAGATGTTACATAGATGTTATATGGATGTTATATAGATGTCTTATACCATTGATAGGTTATGACATCTATGTAATATCTGAGAAATGATTATAAGTAAATTGCCTTTATTCTATCTCTATACCTACTATAAATCATAAACGAAACCAAAACCGAAGAAAGAATAAATACTTTCAACCGGTTTGCCGGAAGTGTGGATCGAACAATTGGAATTGATAAATTAGGCTAATCGGTTTTCAGCGGACGCTGAATTAAGAATAAATTGATTAAGACAAATTCTGAATATGTGGATATCTCTGAAAGATACAACTTGTGATGCTCTCAAAAGTCAGGAATAATTGTTTGAAATGGCACAAAAAAAACCGAAAACACAATGACGTGCTTCGGTTTCTGTGATCCGGAAGGGATTCGAACCCTTGACCCACGCCTTAGAAGGGCGTTGCTCTATCCAGCTGAGCTACCAGACCAAACTATACTTCGAATTTTACAATCTGTAATTACAAAATGTTCTTGCGATCAGATTTGATAATCAAAATTGAGCTGCAAAAGTAGTCCAAATTTTGGAAAGATACAACAGTTTTACCTAAAAATGGGGAGAAGCACTGATTATTTGGGAAAAAACGCTAATTTTGCAACTTGAAAAATAAGATTAATTAAACATTACTCATAACGATGAAGGTATTAAAATTCGGCGGAACATCCGTAGGTTCAGTCAAGGGTATTTTAAGTGTAAAAGCTATTGTTGAGGCACAAACTGAGCCTGTAATTGTTGTCGTATCGGCTCTTTCGGGAGTTACCGATCAACTTTACAGCATTGCTAAACTGGCTTGTGATGGCGATAAATCTTTCCTCACCGATTATGAGCGAATGCTGTCACGTCATGTTGAAGTGATTGATGCCGTGGTTTCTGCAGATAAAAAAGAAGAAATACAGAATCAGGTACAACTGCAATTTAACGACCTGTCTAATATTTTCAGGGGCGTTTACCTCATCAAAGATATTTCCACCAAAATTATTGATACTATTGTCAGTTACGGAGAATCAATTTCGTCTATTATTGTTGCCGCAGCGATTAAAGATGCTGTGCATTTCGACTCCAAAACGTTTATTAAAACGGTAAATCAATACGACAAACATATTGTTGATTTTGATAAAACCAATGCGCTGATTCGTCAAAACTTTGATAATGCACCCCGAATCTGTGTCTGCGGGGGGTTTATATCCACTGATGTCAATACTAATTTTATTACCAATTTAGGACGTGGCGGTTCGGATTATACAGCGGCTATTATAGCAGCATCGTTGTCGGCTTCAATCCTTGAAATATGGAGTGATGTGGATGGCTTTATGACTGCCGATCCGCGAATTATCAATAACGCGTACGTAATAGAAAAGCTGAGCTTTATTGAGGCGATGGAACTTTGTAACTTTGGAGCCAAAGTGATTTATCCTCCTACTATTTTTCCGGTTTTCCATCAGAATATCCCGGTAAGAATTAAAAATACTTTTAATCCTCAAGCAGAAGGAACTTATATATCGCGGGAGAAGACGGGCGAGGCCAGTAAAGCAATTAAAGGTATTTCGTCTATTAATGATACTTCGCTGATTACCGTGCAAGGCCTTGGTATGGTTGGTGTAATCGGGGTGAATTACCGGATATTCAGGGTGTTGGCTAAAAGTGGTATCAGCGTTTTTATGGTTTCACAGGCTTCATCTGAAAATACTACTTCTATTGGCGTTAGGAATGCCGATAGTGCATTGGCTGTAGAAGTTTTACGTAAAGAGTTTTTGTCTGAAATAGAGCAGGGTGAGATCAATGAAATATTCTCGGAAGATGATCTGGCAACTGTGGCTATTGTAGGCGACAATATGAAACGGACTCCCGGTATAGCCGGTAAATTATTTGGTACGCTTGGACGTAATGGAATAAACGTAGTTGCATGTGCCCAGGGAGCTTCCGAAACAAATATATCATTTGTGACAGACCGGAAGTCGCTTCGTAAAGCCCTGAATGTTATCCATGATTCATTTTTCCTGTCGGAGTATCAGGTACTCAATATCTTTGTTGCAGGCATTGGAACGGTAGGCGGGAGTCTTTTGACCCAGATCAAGAAACAACAGCAGAAACTGATGTCCCGGAATGGGCTTAAACTGAATGTTGTCGGGATTGCTTCCAGTAAAAAGATGTTGTTTTCGCGCGAAGGTATTGACCTTGAAAATTATGCGGAAGATTTGAAAACGAATGGTGTAGATGCATCGCCGGAACTTATTTGCAAAGAAATACTTAATATGAATATATTTAATTCGGTCTTTGTGGATTGCACGGCTAATTCTCAAATTTCCGATTTGTATTCTGCTCTTTTGCAAAACAATATATCGGTGGTAGCGGCTAATAAGATTGCGGCATCCTCATCGTATGATAATTATATAAATCTGAAAGAAACAGCTCGCCGGCGTGGCGTAAAATTCTTGTTCGAAACAAATGTTGGTGCCGGATTGCCTATTATCAATACCATGAATAACCTGATCAATAGCGGTGACCATATTCAAAAAATGGAAGCTGTACTATCAGGTACTCTTAATTTTATTTTCAATACGATCAGCGAAGATATTCCGTTAAGTAAAGCTATATTGATGGCCAAAGAAGCACGCTTTGCTGAACCGGATCCCCGTATTGATCTGAGTGGAAAAGATGTAATTCGTAAATTGGTCATACTGGCGCGTGAAGCAGGATATAAAGTGGAACAAAGCGATGTGATTAAGAATCTATTTATACCGGATAAATATTTTGCCGGTAGTTTGGATGATTTCTGGAAAACAGTACCGGAATTAGATGCTGATTTTGAAAAAAGACGTAAAACGCTCGTTGCACAAGGAAAACGTTGGAGATTTGTGGCAACCATGGAAAATGGAATTTGTGAGGTTGGACTTCATGAAGTTGATAGTATGCATCCTTTCTATGATTTGCAGGGCAGTAACAATATCATATTAATTACGACGGAACGTTACAATGAGTTCCCAATGATGATTAAAGGATATGGGGCAGGAGCAGGAGTTACTGCAGCCGGCGTATTTTCCGACATCATGAGTATTGCCAATATACGATAACCGCGGAATGAACTATCTTTATAAAAGAATAATTGCCTTGTTTTTGTGTTGTTTCCTGTTGTTTTCATGCAATAAACAATCTCCTCAGTTGCCTTCGAATAAGGGTAATACTGCAGATAAAAATATCGTTTCACTACTTATCATTAATCAGAATTTGTCTAAAAAAGAGGATAGGATCCTTGAAAAGTATGCACTTCAAAAAGATAAAGCATTCAAACGAAGTGGAATCGGGTTTTGGTATAAAATAGATCAAACAGGAAGTAAGTCAAGAGTAAAAGATTCATTAGTTTGTAAGTTCTCTTGCAAACTAATGTCCTTAACTGGAAAAATGCTTGAAAATGAAGAGAAACAAATTGTAATTGGAAAAAAACAAGTTGTCATAGGACTGGAGGAGGGCCTTAAATTAATGAACAAGGGCGATAGTGCCACGTTTATAATTCCCTGGTATCTGGCTTATGGAATGAAAGGGAACGAACCTTTAATCCAACCCTATACATCAATAATCTATAAGATTAAAATACATAATTAATTTTTTGAAATTAAGGCTATTATTGTTCTTTCTATCCTGAAATTGGCAACTACAAATCTTATAACTTTATTTATTTTCTTAACTTTTAAATCTCATTATTTAATCGGATATTTGTATAAAAATAAACTAGTGATATGAAACGAATTTCTTATCTTTTCTTTTTGTCTTTTCTAACTTCAATTTTAGCTTCATCTTGTAGCAGTACTGAGACTTATGCAGAATTGCTAACTACTGAAAAATCTTTAATTCAAGGATATATTAACCGAAATAATATTTTGGTTGTATCTGCTTTTCCTGTTGATACTCCTTGGGCAACTAAAGGAAAAGCTGCGTGGGTAAAAGATGGGAGAGATGTTTATGTATTGTTGTCCGACGGTTTGTATTTTCATAAGGTAAGCCCCGGAGTATCCGAAACGCCCAGTGATACGTTAGTCCTTGGCAATACCATTGTTCCACGATTTAAGAAATACACTTTAGGTGTACCAGCTGATAGTGTTAGCAACTGGAATACAGTAGACTATCCGTACCCGCCTGATTTTGTTTATGGCGATGCCAGTTCATCAAATTCATGTACAGCCTTTCAAATTACGGCTTACTACATGAAAAGAAATTATTCTGAAGCGAAGATAATTGTTCCATCAAAAATCGGATTCAATGCTGATATGTTAAGTGTTACTCCGCTGGGATTTGATATTAAAATTCAAATTCTCAAAGAATAATAAATATAGGCTATTATAATTCTCAAATTTGTCTTATTAAAGACGTAAGATCATTTGTTTATACATTTCAACCATGACACTTATTAAATCAATCTCAGGTATTCGTGGAACAATGGGCGGATCTGTTGGCGATGGATTAAATCCATTGGATATAGTTCGCTTTACAGCTGCGTATGCAACTCAAATAAAGAAAAATAAAACCGATTCAAACAAAATTGTTGTAGGCCGTGATGCCCGTATTTCAGGCGAAATGGTGAATCAGCTGGTTGTAGGAACCTTGTTAGGTATGGGCTTCGATGTTGTAAATATCGGCCTGGCTACTACACCAACTACTGAATTGGCTGTAACTATGGAGAAAGCTGCTGGAGGAATTATCCTGACGGCGAGTCATAATCCCAAACAATGGAATGCTCTTAAACTATTGAATGAAAAAGGAGAATTCCTGAATGCGCTTGAAGGCGAAAGTGTTTTGAAAATTGCAGCAGAAGAAAGTTTTCTGTTTTCACCTGTTGATGAAATAGGAACGCGAAGTGAGGATTTTTCATATACACAAAAGCATATTGATAGTGTTTTGACACTTGATTTAGTCGATGTAGAAGCTATTAAAGCGGCTGGTTTTAAAGTTGCGATAGATTGTGTCAATTCGGTCGGTGGTATCGCTATTCCTGCACTTTTGGAAGCTTTAGGCGTTACTTCGGTTGAAGAATTATATTGTGAACCGAATGGTCAGTTTCCTCACAATCCGGAGCCATTGCCGGAAAATCTTACAGAAATCTCGTCTTTAGTAAAGCAGGTGAAAGCCGATGTGGGCTTTGTTGTTGATCCTGATGTTGACAGGCTGGCTATTATCTGTGAGGATGGAACAATGTTCGGAGAAGAGTATACACTTGTTTCGGTTGCAGATTATGTACTTCAGCATACTCCCGGTAATACGGTGTCAAACTTAAGCTCTACCCGTGCTTTGCGTGATGTTACAACTAAATATGGTGGTGTTTATACCGCAGCAGCCGTAGGTGAAGTCAATGTTGTGACTACTATGAAAGCCACAAATGCCATCATTGGTGGTGAAGGTAACGGTGGAGTGATTTATCCTGCCAGTCATTATGGAAGAGATGCGTTGGTAGGAATTGCTTTGTTTTTGACTCATTTGGCTAAATCAAAATTATCTGTCTCTGCTTTACGGAAGACATATCCTGAATACTACATTTCCAAAAATAAAATTCAATTAACTCCTGCCATTGATGTTGACGCTATTCTAAAGGTCATTAAAGAATCTTATAAGCAGTATGAAGTAAATGACATCGATGGTGTGAAAATTGATTTTCCAACAGGTTGGGTGCATTTACGTAAATCAAACACAGAACCTATTATTCGCATTTATTCGGAAGCCCGGACAATCGAACAAGCTGAAGGTTTTGCAACCGCTATTATTGAGGAAATAAAAGCGAATTGCTAATCTATAAACGAAGAAATAATAATACAAAAAAAAGGATCGATTCTATTATAAGAACTGATCTTTTTTTTTATGCTTTAGATTTCGATACGGTTTATTTCTTTTTTGCAACATGATTAACGTTTGCATTTTTGCGAAATGGTATGGGTACTACTGAAGCTTTCGGAGGAGCGGTAACAGGTACTATTGGAGGCTTAGGTGCTGAGGTCGTTACCGTAGGTTGTGCCGAAGAGGTCGAAGGCTTGGCGTTTTCATTTAAAGGGAAAGTACCCTTTGGATTTTTAATCAAATAATGAGTCATAGTCTCATTTGATTCAAAACCAATTCCGGTAATTATGCGGGTTGTCTGTGTAATTTTAATCAAACTGTCCGAATAAAATCGAGCTTGCCTTTGATCCCAATACAATTGCTCTGTTTCGAAAAGCTCACCCTGTAGGTTCATGGCTCTTACTTTCCCCTTCAATAGCCAAATTTGTTGGGTATCATTAAATCGTGCGTAGTTGCTTTGAATATTAGCATCTACTTTCAGGTTTAAATCAAACTTTTCAAAATAGATACCTTCCGGAAACTCCTGATAAGGTTGAATTGCTTTGTCGTATATATCCCACCGGGGAGCTGAAATTCGATAGCGTGTTATCCCTGAATCAGAAATAATGGTGCTCACTTCTGTTTCATGAAGTTTCGGTAATTTAGTCCTGTCAACAACGGCACCGATTTTATCCGGTTTCTCATTCTTGCATGAAACTATTAATATTAAAAAGAAAAAACTACAAACTATTGTTTCCCTGATGGTAAGAGCTGTTAACTTTAAAATGTGTGACTTCTTCGGTCTCATTTCAATCATTCTTTATCTTTTTTAGGTACCGCTCTCGGTTAGAGTTTGCGCTTCATGAACCAATGTTCATTAAAGGCGATATTTAATGTGAATTTGTAATAGTTTTCGCTAAGTGCAGCCGAACCAATCTTACCGTATTCAAATGAAGCATTCAGCATGGACATTGTATTGGTTCTTCTGTCGTATAATGGTAAACCCAAACCACAAGTGATACTGTAGTTCTTTGGTTGAGTAACGCCATATACATTATAATAGGAATCGCTGACATTAAATCCGGCACGATACCGCATGTGATCAGATAACTTTCTTCCTGTTGGATTTGGTTGATATTCAAATCCCAATGCTAGTTTAGAACGATTTTTTAAACTGTCTGTTTTGCTGAAAAACTCTGCATTCTTCCATTCTTGCATGCTGTAATCCATTCCAAACGTATATCTATTATTGTAGGTGTAGTTAATTCCAATCCCATACAGGGTTGGTAGATCAAAGCCGTATTTTATATAATTTGATTTTGGATGTCTGGAATCAATGGTGTCATTTATTATTCCTACTGTGATCTGTGAGAACCCTCCGTTCAGTCTGACTTTTGGCTCGTAAATGATACCCACCGATATACTATGCTTATCATTGAATGTATTGTAGTATTGCGCTCCAAAACGATATTTTAAATTATTGGCTGATATGGTACCTCTTATAGTTGTTGAGGTGCTTGTTAGCGGATCGACGCTGGTCCCGTTAAAACTCACATCCCGATAATTGTTTATGGTTCCATAAATATAATATACATTTGCCCCAACAGATAAATGTTTAGTTATTTTTGCGGAAAGTCCCATATATACCTGACTGAAACCTCCCGTTCCGGCGAAGCTTTTTGTATAATGGATTGTATCCAGCTTTTGAACACTGTTTAAAGTGTTTTTTATATAGGTTGAATCATATTTATAGAAATTATACCCTGTAGATGAATAGGGTAATACACCGGCACTAAATCCAAATAATCTGGATAATCTAAACCGCATGGTAATATATTCCAGATTCGCATTAAACGCCGTTTTTGCTCCTGTTTGCTCCGAAAAATGGGATATTAAGGCGGATGTTCCAACGTCAAACATGAAAGATAAGCTGTCAACACTGCTATATGAGGCCGGATTTACTGTATTTATACTGGTATTTGATCGGGAGCCGATAGAAACTCCTCCCATAGCCCTTTGTTCACCATTGTTTGTGTCGCTGATATCCCCGTATCCGAATCTCGTGTACGGTGAATTTGTATTGTTTTGACTGTTAGTGAACTGAGCGAAAATGATTAACGCAAGTACGAGAAGTAAAAGCTTATTTTTGTACATTGGATAGGAGGATGCGGTTGAGGCCGATTAACACTAAATTTCTTTCTGCAAAGATGGCATTTTTTAGCTTGGTATCAAAGTAAAAAGTGCTACCGCCTGTTAAAAATGTTGAAAGTTGTGGATATTTAATTTTTAATGTATCTATATAACCATCTATCTCGAAAACAATACCATAAAGTGATCCTGAAAGTATTGCCGTTTCCGTGGTATTCCCGAGTAAGGGGCTTTCGGTTTTAGGATCTACTTTTGGAAGCTTTTGTGTAAATTCATGAAGTGCCCGTAATCTCAACATTAAGCCGGGAGCGATATTCCCGCCTGTATAATTTTGATTGGAATCTATAAAATCATAAGTGATGGCTGTGCCGGCATCGATGACCAGAATATCCGTCTCTGGTTTCAGAAAAGCGGCTCCTACAACAGCAGCCAATCTGTCTCTCCCCAACGTCTCCGGCGTTAAATAGCTGTTCTTGATGGGAACTTTTGTCTCATGAGTCAATTCTATCAGAAAGGGAATCTTACTTTTTAAGACTCCGACAAGTTCGCTGTTGTCTGAAATAACACTTGAAATAATACAATATCCGATTCGAAATTTTGCGAGTATAGCCGATAATTCACTTTTCCCAAATTGCTCGTAAGTCAGGCTGTTTATCAACTTATTTTGACTGAAAATTCCGACTTTTGTACTTGAATTTCCCTGATCAATGCATAAATTCATATTTTATTGGGCGCTTTTATAACAAACTTTTTTCTGACTTGATTCAATTTCCACCGGAGAATCCAAATGAAAATTACTTAAAGCTGTCGAATAATGTTTGACGGCTTTACTTCATAAATTAAACTCCCGGTGCAAATTGCTGATTAAGACGTTGCAATGTCTGCCGGAATTACAATATCATTTTCTCAATTGGGATAACAAGTATACCTTCAGCTCCAAGTGCTTTTAATTTCCCTATGATGTCCCAAAATCTCTTTTCATCAATGACTGCATGAAGCGAATTCCATCCTTCTTTTGCCAACGGCATGATGGTTGGGCTCTTGATTCCCGGAAGTACTTCAATGATCTTATCTATATTTTCAGTAGGTACATTCATTAGTACGTACTTTTTATCTTCAGCTACCTTTACTGCATCAAACCGAAAAAGTAATTCATCTAATATCGATTGCTTTTCTGAGCTTAACTTCGGATTTGAAATTAATATCGCTTCCGACCTCATTAAAACCTCTACTTCTTTCAGATGATTTGTTATCAGGGTACTCCCTGAACTCACGATATCGAAGATACCATCGGACAGACCTATGCTTGGTGCAATTTCCACGGATCCGGTAATAACGTGAATGTCGGCTTTTACATTCTTTTCCTTGAGAAAATCGTTCAATATCACCGGATATGAAGTGGCAATCACCTTACCTTCGAACCATGAAATATCACTATATACCTCCTCTTTTGGGATCGCCAATGAAAGCCTGCATTTACTAAAACCCAATCTCTTTGTCAGGACTACATTTTTTTTCTTTTCGGCGTATTCATTCTCGCCCACAATACCAATATCAGAGACACCATCTGCAACCGATTGTGGAATATCATCATCACGTAGAAATAAAACTTCCAATGGAAAATTCCGTGCTGGAAGTAGTAACAGACGTTTCCCTGATTCAAGTTTTATTCCTGATTCACCCAGTAGCATCATGGTTTCTTCATATAACCGACCTTTGGCTTGTACTGCTATTCGTAACATAATCTTTCTTGTTTTATAGATTTGCCTACAAAGGTACTAAAAAAGTACGAATTTGAAAGTTAGGTGCAATTGGATTTCTGTCGATCGCTCAACCTCTCTGATGGCAATTTGACTGAAAACTCCCTGATGCAGGCATAAAAAAAAGTCCGTTATCGAAATAACGGACTTAAATGCTTGCAAGAATTTCTTTTTGCGTTAGCTTTTTACTTAACCTTTGTTGTGTCAGCAGTAGCAGCTTTTGTTGTATCAGCAGCAGCTTTTGTTGAGTCAGCAGCAACAGTTGTAGAATCAGTTTTTGGAGCTGTTTCAGTTGCTTTAGGTTTACATGATGCGAAAGCCAGAGCTAACACAAAAAACAAAAATACTTTTTTCATTTCTTTTAAACTTTTAAAATTTAACATGTTTGTTTTGCAATTCAAAATCGATGCAAAGTTACATTATTTTTTTATTCCGCATTAATAAATATCGCTTTATTTTAAAATATTTTTTGGTTTATGTGTCTTTTAAGTTTCATTAAACTTCTTTGAACGAAAAGTCGCCTTTTGAAGGCTTCTTTTACCCGGTAGACAAATAAAAAAAAGTCCGTCAGATTTGATCTAACAGACTTTTTGCTCCGTAAAGAATTACGTTAGCTAATTACTTAACAGCTTTTGTTGAGTCAGTAGCAGTAGTAGCAGCAGAATCAGAAGCTACAGTGTCAACATTAACAGAAGAAGAATCAGCTTTAGGAGCTTCTTGAGCTTTCTTTGGAGAACAAGATGCGAAAGCCAAAGCTAAAACGCAAAACAAAAATACTTTTTTCATTACTTTAAACCTTTAAAAATTTAACATGTTAATTTTGTTATTCAAAATCGCTGCAAAGATACATCATTTATTTATTATAGGTTACTATTAGTGCTCTTTTTTTCGATTATTATTTTTAAAAGTTTTTTTAATGTTTATGTGTTTGTATTCCAGTGTGTTATTTCTGTCTGCTTAGGTCGAATATAAATAACGTTTGATGCTTTTTTTAGGCGTTTTTTCAAATTCATGCGGATATAATTGTATTTTGGCCACGTTTTCATACGAAGCAACCATCGAATTGAGCATTTTTCGGTTTTCTTCCATTAAATAATCCAGTTTGTTCTGGTCAATTTGCTCCACGTCTAAAACATCATAATCCGGGCAAACCAGCGCAATTAATTTTTTATCTGACTGTATAACAAGGCTCTCCATTACATAGGGCATGTTATTCAACTTTGCTTCTATTTCTTCCGGATAAATATTTTGTCCGCTGGCACTTAATATCATTGTTTTATTTCGTCCCCGTATAAATATGTTTTCCTCATGGTCAATGAGGCCTAAATCACCGGTATGCAGCCAGCCTTCATTGTCAAGTATTTGAGCCGTAGCTTCCGGATTTTTATAATAGCCGGTCATCACGTTTTCACCTCGGACACAGAGCTCTCCCACATGCGTTTCCGGATTCGGATCCAGGATCTTTGCTCCCATAATGTCCAGTAATTTACCCGAAGACTTTGGCTTGAACTCCGGGGCATGCGAATAACTTATCAGCGGTGCGCATTCTGTCATGCCGTATCCTACCGAAAAAGGGAACTTTATTTTATTGAAAAATTCTTCCACTTCCGCATTCAAAGGGGCTCCACCTACGATAATCTCCGAAAACTCTCCGCCAAAGGCATCGATCAGCTTCTTCCGTATCTGAGCTAAAACGGGTTGATCTAAAAACGGAATGCTTAATACCCAGCGCATAGACGGTTTAGCCAGCATGGGCTGTATCTGCTTTTTATAGATCTTCTCTATAATCAATGGTTCGTTATAAAATTATTTAAACTAAGCGGCAATTTTGCCATAGTTCCTCAGTTCCGCGATGATTTGTTTATTTTTATTAGTGTTGGCATTGATTGCGAACCTTTTAATAAATGCATTTA
>Ga0302210_10000262_pt1 | contig 24619 bp, 19 predicted proteins | sample II_Fen_E3_2_FD_198793 | JGI IMG/M metagenome (GOLD analysis project Ga0302210, IMG submission 198793) | Peat permafrost microbial communities from Stordalen Mire near Abisko, Sweden - II_Fen_E3_2 | ecosystem: Environmental > Terrestrial > Soil > Wetlands > Permafrost | place: Sweden: Abisko... | reverse complement strand
CCTAAATATCAGGCAGTAGCAGCAGCTCCGGCCGCTGGTGGATCCAGTGATTCAGATGACGATTTGGACGATTAATTTAAGAAGAATTTAAGGGAGGAAGATTAACAATGAAAAAACTTACAAAAAGTGATTTTTTCTGGACGTTTGTCCGTTCCAACTTTGCACAAGGTTCTTGGAATATGGAAAGAATGCAAGCTTTAGGATATTGCTTCGGTATGGTGCCAATTCTTAAAAGACTGTATGAAGGTGACGAACTTAAACAGGCAATCAAAAGACATCTTGAGTTTTACAATACGCAGCCGTTTGTAACTGCACCAATCATTGGTATTACTGCTGCCATGGAAGAACAAAGAGCAAATGGTAAAGACATTCCAGATGGTGTTATCAACGGTATTAAAGTTGGTATGATGGGACCTTTAGCTGGTGTAGGTGATCCTATATTCTGGGGTACTTTAAGACCAATTACCGCAGCCCTTGGTGCATCGTTAGCACTTACTGGCAGTGTTGGCGGACCAATCCTGTTTTTTGTATTGTTTAACGCAGTTCGTTTGGCCGTTAGATGGTATGGTATTAAATATGGTTATACAAAAGGTACAGATGTGGTACAAGATGTTGCCGGCAATAAATTACAGAAACTTACAGAAGGCGCTTCTATCTTAGGTTTGTTTGTAATGGGTGCATTGGTTAATAAATGGACATCGGTAAATGTTCCGCTGGTTGTGTCACAGATTACGATGCAAGATGGCAAAGTAGTTACGACTACGGTTCAGACGATCTTAGATCAGTTAATGCCTGGTTTGATTCCATTGATTTTAACTTTTATCTGCATGAGATTGATGAAAAACAAAGTAAATGCAATTTGGATTATCTTCGGCTTATTTGCTGTTGGTATCATTGGTTATGGTTTAGGTATCTTGAAATAATCAGTTCATTACAAAAAAGGCTATTTATAATAGCCTTTTTTGTCTATTTAAATTTAAAAATGCAAAAAATGCGGATACTTTACTCCTCAAGGGGTTTACATTTTTCATTAGAGTCTTTAAAATAAACGTAGGGGATTGTTTAGTTAATTTTAAGCAAATATAAGTCAAAATAAAATATTCAATCCTTATAACTAAGTAAAAATAAGTTTTTTATTTGTAGATTGTTTCAACTCAATATTTAAGATGAAGCTTACAAATATTTTTCAAAAGATAAGGAGAATTGTTCTATGCTAAAATGTATTGCAGTTATGACAAGCGGCGGTGATAGCCCTGGAATGAACGCAGCAGCTCGGGCTGTTGTTCGTACAGCGCTTTATGAAGGTGTTGAGGTTTGGGGAATTAACAACGGATATAAAGGTGCTATTGAAGATGATATGTATAAACTGGAATCTCGTTCTGTGGGAGATATCATTCAAAGAGGCGGTACTTTTTTGGGGACAGCTCGTAGTCCTGAGTTCAAAACAGAAGAAGGCCGTAAACAAGCCATGGCTAATTTCAAAAAACATGGGATACAGGGTTTGGTTATTATCGGTGGTGATGGCAGCTTAACGGGCGGCGCTTTGTTAAGTAAATTAGGTATGCCGATTGTTGGTCTTCCGGGTACAATTGATAATGATGTATGGGGAACGGATTATACGATTGGTGCTGACACTGCTGCTAATACGATAGTGGATGCTATCAATAAACTTCGCGATACAGCTTCGGCGCATCGTCGAATTATTCTTATTGAAGTTATGGGCCGTAAATCTGGCTGGCTTGCAATGACAACTGGAATTGCCGGCGGGGCAGAATATGTTTTGGTTCCAGAAGTGAAATATAATATTGATGACATGTGTCAAGAACTTAAGGAAGCCTATGATCGCGGTAAACGTTACAGTATTGTTGTTGTTGCTGAAGGTGCTGGTAATGCGATTGAAATAGGTAAAGAAGTTGGCGAAAAAACAGGCATTGATACAAGAGTGTCCGTTTTAGGACATATCCAGCGTGGTGGCTCACCAAGTGTGGAAGATCGTATTAAAGCAAGCATGCTTGGTGAAAAAGCTGCTTTGGCTTTAATTTCTGGGTTATCAAATGTAGTATTCGGTTTCGATGCAGGAAAAGTGGTTAGTATCGATCTCAATGATGCGGTACATAATCAAAAAACACTGGATCCGGAATTGATTCGTTTAGCTCGTGTCTTAGCATAAAAAGAAAAGAAAACCCCCGCTGTGTGTTAGCGCGTTACACAGCGGGGGTTTTCTCGTAGTAGGAATTTGGTTGAGTTTTTATAGTTCGTATTTAAAATACGGAACCATCATAGTGAAGTGTAGCAAAATAATCATCCAGTGTTTCGGCACGGCGAATCAATTCTATATCACCGTTTTCTTTCCATAAGAGTTCAGCCGAGCGAAGTTTTCCATTATAATTAAATCCCATAGCATGACCATGGGCACCGGCATCATGAATCACAATACGATCTCCGATGTCAATGGCAGGCAATTGACGATCAATAGCAAATTTATCATTATTTTCACAAAGTGAACCTGTAATATCATACGTATGGTCTAAGGGTGCATTTTCTTTGCCAACAACAGTAATATGATGATAAGCACCGTAGAGTGCCGGACGCATCAGATTAGCCATACAAGAATCAAGTCCCATGTAGTCTTTGTATGTTTTCTTTTCATGAAGTGCAGTCGAGACAAGATATCCATAAGGACCTGTGATAGCGCGACCAAGTTCCATAGCGATGGCCAGGTTCAAACCTGCTGGGCGGATGATTTTGTCATAGACCTTATGGATGCCATTACCAATATATTCTAAATCAATGGCAGTTTCTTCTGGACGATAAGGAATGCCAACACCGCCGCCTAAATTTACAAATTCTAGATTAATAGCAAGTTTTTCTTTAATTTCAACAGCGAGATTGAACATGAGTTCAGCTGTTGCAATAAAGGAATTTGGATTTAATTCATTCGAAATAACCATAGTGTGCAAACCAAAACGTTTTACGCCTTTATCTTTGCAAATTTGGTAGGCTTCAAACAATTGTTTTTTTGTCAATCCATATTTCGCTTCTTCTGGTTTGCCGATAATGTCATTGCCTTCAATTAGAGATCCAGGGTTATAACGGAAAGATAATACTTCAGGAAAACCAGCATTTTTTTCTAAATATTCAATATGGGTAATATCATCAAGATTGATGACCGCACCGAGTGCGATTGCTTTTTGAAATTCATCCGCAGGCGTATCATTGGATGTGAGCATGATTTTTTCACCGTGGATGCCAGATTTATCTGATAAGATCAGTTCTGCTAATGAACTACAATCAGCACCAGCACCTTCTTCAGCAAGAATTTGCAATAAACGTGGATTAGGTGCTGCCTTTACGGCATAATGTTCACGAAAGGAAGGTGCCCAGGAAAAAGCTTTGAATAAACGGCGCATATTGAGACGAATAGCCTTTTCGTCATAAATGTGAAAAGGCGTCGGATATTTTTGAATAATTTTTTCAAGTTGAGATTGGGAAATTGGGAAATTTTTTTCAGCCATAAATTAAGAATACCTCCAATTTATTTTACATACTTATCGGAAACAAAAAAGCGATTCGAAAGAAAGCTTCTCGCAAATCGCTACGTATTTATAGCATGCAAGATAGCACTCCATACGTTTGTATGACAGTCTAGTGTTTATTCAACCCAAGACCAATAATTTTCCTTTACCCTTAGAAAATTATTTCGGCGATGATCCCTTTTCCTATACATCAATGTTGGTAACTCTGCATAGGTACTATTGATTTATCGCACCTCTATCTGTAAATATGTAAATATTATATTGGTATGTATTATAACAATATTCAAGATAAGTGTCAATTGAAAATTGGAATCAATCGTCATTGTGGAAAAATATTTATTATATTTTTGATCTTTTGCCACTCGCTAATTGAATAAACATTTGATTTTTAACGAAATAATTAGGGCTAGCCGTTTTTTTGTGATAAAATAAAAGTAATATTTATTGTTATAAGGAGAAAATTTTTATGTGGATGAGAATTTGGCGATGGGTACAAATGTTTCGTGAAGATTTGTTGGTTTTATTCATTGCGGCCCGAAATCCAGCAACTCCAAGAAGCATAAAAGTTTTATTTTTACTGGCAGTTGGCTATTTGATTAGTCCAATCGATTTTATTCCTGATACAATACCTGTGGTGGGGCTTATGGATGATATGGTTATTGTTCCAGCCTTACTGTATTATATTATGAGAATACTTCCATCTGGTGTGCGGCAAGACAGTGAAATGAAGGCGCAGCGCTTAGGTCGGAAGTTACCCTATATTTTTTTTGCAGGGGCAGTTTTTCTGGTGATTTGGATGGTATTTATTTTCTGGGTCATATATTCATTGCTGATGAAATAATAGGGAATTTTGATGAGGTGTAAATTTAGTGAGATTATATATTGCCGAAAAACCAAGCATGGGAGCTGAGATTGCAAAGTGTCTTACAGGACCAATTGCAAGACATGATGGGTACCTTGTTACGAAAGACGGCGTGGTTACGTGGGGCTTTGGTCATATTTTACGTCAGGCCGAACCGGATGAATATGATGCGAGATATAAAATGTGGAAAACGGAAGATTTGCCGATTATTCCCCACAAGTGGAAACTATTGATTGATAAATCATGTGAAAAGCAGTTTTATATTATTAAAAACCTAATTGGTAAAGCGGATGAAATCATTCATGCTGGAGATCCGGATCGTGAAGGACAGCTTTTGATTGATGAAGTTTTAGATTATGTTGAAAATAAGAAGCCAGTTAAACGTATTTTATTGAATGCACTTGATGAGAAAAGCATCAAAAAAGCGAATGCGACACTGCGTGATAATCATGATTTTTTCAATCTTAAACAATCTGCTTTGGCAAGGGCGAGAGCGGATTGGTTGATTGGTATGAATTTGTCACGTGCTTACACTTTGGCGGCACGGCGGGCAGGACATAAAGTGGTTTTACCGATTGGTCGGGTGAAGACACCAACACTGGCTTTGGTAGTTCGACGGGAACGTGAACTTAATGCATTTGTACCTGTAGATTATTTTACAATAAAAGCAGAATTCTCCCATAAAAATGGAAACTTTTCGGCTGCCTGGAAACCAAATGATGAACAGGCTGGGCTTGATGCAGAAGGGCGCTTATTGGATGAGAAAGTTGCACAGAAGCTCGTGGAATATTTTGCCCAACCAGAAACAATTGGCCAAATTTCACTGTGTCAAACAACCGAAAAAAAAGAGGCACAGCGTTTACCGTTTTCTCTTTCATCACTGCAAGTGCTGGCGGGAAAACGTTTTGGTTATGAACCACAGCTTGTATTAGATACAGCACAGAAACTTTATGAAAAAAAAATAACGACATATCCTCGTTCTGATTGTGATTACTTGCCGCAAAATCAGCTAAGTGATGCGAAAGTTATTTTGGCTAATTTAGCCCAGACTGACGATGCTGCTTTAGCTCAGTGGGCGAAAGGTACAGACCTAAAAATCAAGAGTCGGGCTTGGAATGATAAAAAAATATCAGCCCATCATGCGATTATACCAACGCAGGTGAAAGTTAAGCTGGCTTCATTAAGTGAAACGGAACGAAATTTGTATTTTTTGATTGCCCAAGTTTATATTGCCCAATTTTTTCCGTTGCATATATATGATCAGACAAGAGTTGAGGTTTTATATAAAAAAGAAATTTTTGCTGTCAGCGGGCGTGTAATCAAACAAGCAGGCTGGAAAACCTTATATTCGGCAATGGTAGAAGATGATGATAAAAGTGAGGATGCTGTTTCAGCTCTGCCCGCTATGCAAAAAAAAGATGTGGTAGAATATATTGATGCTAAAATCGATAATCGAGCAACAAAACCACCAGTGCGTTTCACAGCCGCGACTTTGTTGGCTGGTATGAAGGAAATTCATAAATATGTAAAAGATCAAGAAGCAAAGAAAAAACTGAAAGACGTTTATGGGATTGGCACAGAGGCAACAAGAGCCACAATTATTGATGATTTAATCAAACGAGGTTTTTTAAACTCGGAGGGAAAAAAGAAATATTTGCTCCCTACAGCAGCGGCCTATCTTTTGGTGGATGCTTTACCGGATGAAATGACCTATCCGGACTCAACGGCAATTTGGGAAGATCATTTACATTCGATGGCGGATGGTGACGGCGAATTAAATGACTTTTTAACGGCACAGATTGAGTTTACAAAATTACTTTGCTTAAAGGCAAACGATATTCATTTGCCGATAAAAGGAGATCATCCATGTCCACGTTGTAAAAAAGGCGTTTTAATACAGCGAACGGGGAAAAATGGTTCTTTTTGGGGCTGTTCAAATTATCCAAGCTGTCATATGAGCTGTGATGATGAAAATGGCAAACCAAAACTTATTCGACCTAGTTATACGGTGAATCCAGCTAGTTCAAATGTAGGCTTTCCGTCTATGTTATCCGCGCAGGCGATGATTGCACAGATGGCGAAGGAACCGCAGGAAAGAAAACAATCTGCAAGAAAGATAGATCCTGTGAAAAAATCCGCACCAGTTAGTGCCATCCTTTGTCCTAGTTGTCAAACGGGGAATTTGCGACGTATGAATGGGCGCAATGGTTTTTTTTGGGGATGCAATCAGTATCCTCGGTGTACCGCGACGTTTGATGATGAAAATGGCAAACCAAAACTCAATACGTAACAGAAGATAAAAGTAAGACAGTTAATATATAAGGGGGATCATTCAGATGAGTGAAAAATTTTTGGCATTGGGATTACAACCCGATTTAGTTAAAGCTTTAAATGAAATGAATTTTATACAGCCAACACCGATTCAAGAACAAACAATTCCAGCTGCCTTAAAAGGTGACAATGTTGTTGGGTGTTCAGCCACAGGAACGGGTAAAACATTAGCCTATCTATTACCAATTTTGCAAAAAATTGATCCAGAATCTTCTGCCGTGCAGGCGGTTATTTTAGCACCAACCTATGAACTTGCCATGCAGATTTCTCAGCAGGTTCAGTTGGTGGTCCAAAAAGCGGAAATGAAGATTACTTCTTTATCTTTGATTGGTGGCGCGAATGTTACCCGACAGATTGAAAAATTGAAAAAAAAGCCACAAATTGTTATTGGGTCGGCGGGACGAATTAATGAGTTGCAAAGAAAAGGAAAACTAAAAATGCAACAAGTTAAGTTTTTGGTTTTGGATGAAGTCGATCGTTTGCTGGATGATCAGAATCAAGAAGGAATTGAACAGGTTTTGAAATGCATTGGGAAAGATTGTCAGCATTTTCTTTTTTCGGCAACGATTGCTGCGAAAACAATGAAACGGGCGAGTTTTGTTTTAAATCCAACGGTCGTAAAATTAGGTGATGATTTGATTTTACAGCCACAGATTGAAAACTTCTATTTTATTACAACATTTCGTGATAAAATAGAAGTGTTACGTAAATTAACGAAACTTTTCCCGGTGAAGCGAGGTTTAGTTTTTGTTAATAAAATGTATGATCTTGCGAAAACAATGGAAAATCTAAAATATAATGATATTAAAGTTGCTTCTCTTACTGGAGATGCTGATAAATTATCTCGGAAAAAAGCAATTGATGATTTTACAAAAGGGAAAGTCACATTGCTGCTCGCAACAGATTTAGCGGCAAGAGGTCTAGATATACCAGATATTGATTATGTTATCAATTTAGATATACCGGAAAATGATGGTATTTATCTACATCGGGCTGGTAGAACGGGGCGAGCTGGTACTACTGGTATTGCGGTATCATTAGTGGATTCGAAAGAAGTGACACATTTTGTGGAAATTGGGAAAAAATTAAATTTGCGATTTGTGCCGAAAAAAATGCTAAATGGTAAAATTGTTGATTTTATAGTAAAACCAAAACATTGGAAATAAAGTATGAGAGAATTTTAGGAGGTGAACCTATTACTCCCTAGCGGTTTTAGGGAGCGAATAGGACATGGTTGGATTTTTTGACGGCTGTATTTAACTTGGCAATTGTTTTCTTTTTGGTTTTTTTGAATGGATTTTTTGTGGCAGCAGAGTTTGCTATTGTAAAGGTTCGTTCTTCCAAAATTGAAATGTTGATACAGGAAGGAAATACAAAGGCAAAATATGCAAAAGAATTGGTTGATCATTTAGATGCATCACTTTCAGTGACGCAGCTTGGTATCACGCTGGCCTCACTTGGTCTGGGCTGGGTAGGTGAACCAGCAGTGGCAGTGATTATTACTCCACTGCTCGTATTTGTTGGAATTCCGGCAGATGTTGGGCATACGGTAGCATTCGTGATAGCTTTTTCTTTTATTACAGCGCTGCATATTGTTTTAGGAGAATTAGCTCCAAAATCATTGGCCATTCAAAAAGTGGATGCTGTTGTTTTAGGTGTAGCCTTGCCGATGATTCTATTTCATAAAGTGATGTATCCGATCGTTTGGATGCTAAATCATGTGGCAAACTGGGTTCTTAGAAAAATCGTCGGTATTGAAGTTGCAAATGCGGGGGATGCTGCTCATACAGAAGATGAAATACGTATATTGATGGAAGAAAGCCACAAACAAGGTTATATTGATAAGACGGAGCTTACTTTTGTTGATAATGTCTTTGATTTTTCGGAGCGCAATGTACGTGAAGTTATGATTCCACGTACGGACATGATTTGTCTTTATACAGAGGATTCTTTTGAAGAAAATGTGAAAATTGCCTTGGAAGAAAAGTTAACACGTTATCCAATTTGTGAAGAAGATAAAGATAACATTATTGGTTTTTTACATATTAAAGATTTGCTTCGCGGACTTTATGCTGGAGAAAAACCGGAACTTCGTACTTTGGTTAGGCCAGCATCCGTGGTGCCGGAATCAATGTCACTTAGTAATCTTTTAAAACTCATGCAAAAGACTCGTTCACAACTTGCTATTGTAGTAGATGAATATGGAGGAACTGCAGGGCTGGTAACGATTGAAGACATTGTGGAAGAAATTGTTGGTGAGATTCAAGATGAGTTTGATGAAGACCGCCCGATGATTGAACAGCGATCAAATGATACGTATTCAGTTGATGCACGTTTGCTTATTGAAGAGCTTAATGATGAATTGAAAATGGATCTTGATCCGGATAATGTTGATACGATTGGCGGATGGCTTTATTCACGAATCGAAATACCACCGCAAGTCGGACATAAAGTCAGTCATCATGGTGATCAGTTTTTTGTTGAAGAAGTTGATCATATGCGAATCACGCGTGTTTTAATTAAATTGCATTATATATTAGATCGTGATATCGATGAAATTGAATAATAAAATAACTTTGTCACAGACAGTACTGTCCGCTTTTTAGTGGATTGGTACTGTCTGTTTTTGCGTAGGCAGTTTTTACGAAACGCCGTGTATTTGTAAAAGTTTACAAGGTAAGTGGATTTTTGCACAAAATCAAACGAAGTAGTACATATTTTAATTTTAATTATAATACTATAAATAATATTAATCATTATTGGAAAAATTATGCACCATATTTATATATAACACTGTACTTTCTAAGGTATCGTAGTGTATAATAAATATAAATAGTGTAGTGCATAATCGAATAATCATTGATTTGATAGGGACTGAAAAATGTTTTGCTGAAGTGGAAATATTATTTTATATTTTGGTAAAAAACATAAAATTTATCATATCAATTCATATGGTTTATGCAGCTTGCTGAGAGCGTGTTGATTTTTAATGGATATGTTGGGGGATATTTTAGTGATGATATCCTTCTATCAATATGCGTATTTGTTGGAATGAGATGGATTTGTAGTGTAAACTGCATTTTTTTATTGTGAATTGTGCTACCTATTTCGAGGTGTTAGGGCAGATAAAGTAATGAAATTTTTTGATTGTTGATGGAAGCAATGATTATGAAAGTGATTTCTTTATTGATGTCTATCCGTATTAAGACTGGGGGAGATTATTATAAAATCTTATCAAGAACATGAATTAACTGAAATCATTCAGATTGACCCAAAAGTTTGCAAGGGCTGCGATTCTTGTAAATCATTTTGTCCAGCTGATGCGATTGATGGTAAATATGGTGCGACGCATCATATTGACTCAACGAAATGTTTGCAGTGTGGTCAATGTTTAGTGAATTGTCCGTTTGGTGCCATTAAAGATCAAGTGGATGCAGTTGATGAAGTCCTGAAAAAGCTCGATGATCCTAATATTACTGTTGTCGCAACGATTGCACCGGCAGTACGTGTTGCCTTAGGTGAAGAATTCGGCATGGAACCGGGATCTTTGGTAACTGAAAAAATGTATGGGGCACTAAAAAAAGCAGGTTTTAAAATTATGGATGTAAATTTTGCTGCGGATAATACGATTATGGAAGAAGGCATGGAGCTGGTTGAAAAAATCAAGCATTATGTACTGGGTCTTCCAACAGAGCATCATCTGGGAGCACTTCCACAGTTCACATCTTGTTGCTCAGCTTGGGTACGTTACATAGAATTAAATCATCCAGATCTTTTGGATCATTTATCGACAGCCAAATCACCGCAAGGGATGACAGGTCCAGTGGTAAAAACATATGGTGCTACAGAAGTTTGGCATACCGAACCAGAAAAAATTTATGTTGTTGGTGTATATCCTTGTACGGCTAAAAAATTAGAGGCTTCACGTCCCGAATTTCATTCGGCGGCAAAATATTGGAAAGAACATGGTCGTAGTGCTGATTATCCCGATACCGATGTTGTTTTAACAACACGCGATTTGGCGCGTTTGCTCAAGAAAAAAGGCATTGACTTGCAAACCGTTGAACCAGCTACCGAAAAAGACAATCCTTTAGCAGAGTATACTGGTGCAGGAACGATTTTTGGTGTAACAGGTGGTGTTATGGAAGCTGCTCTTCGAACTGCTTATTTTGTGGTGACAGGTGAAGAAATGGCAGATCTTTCCTATAAACCAGTACGTGGTCTGGAATTTGTAAAATATGCCGATGTTTTAATGAAAGTTAAAGGGACGGATAAAGAAATTACCCTCAAAGTTGCTGTGGTGCATGGTACTAAAAATGTCGAAGCACTTCTTCCTGATATCAAAGCAGGAACCTCACCTTATCATTTTATCGAAGTGATGAATTGTCCAGCGGGCTGTGTCAATGGTGGTGGTCAGCCAATCAATCCAATGGGAACGTCATGGCTTGGCAAAACAAAAGCTATCTTCCCTTGGTCTTAATAGGAGGTTAAATGAACATGGCAAATTATAATTATATTGAAAAAGCAATTCAAGTTACGCGTCGTGAGTTTGTCGCTTTGACAGGCGTGACAGCTGCAATTCTTTGGTCGGGTGCTTATGCAATTACGGATGTGGTCGAAGACCGCAATAAATATATTAAATTACGTACAGCTGGTCTTTATAAAGATGATGAAAAAAGTGCGCTTCGTCAAAGTCACAAAAACAAAAGTTTAATGGATATGTACGCAAAACTGGCCAATAAACCATTGAGTCCAGTAGCGGAAAAATTATTTCATACTCAATATGTTGATCGGACAAAATTAGGCTAAAAGGAGGATATATAGATGGCAAAATATGATGACAATGCAGTCGTGTTAAAACATGAACCAGGTACAAGGTTATTCCATTGGGGGTTAATCTTAGGCTTTTTGCCGGCAGCGTTTACAGGCATTGCAATATGGTTGAAGCCGTTTAGTGGAGATACCATGAATACCTTAATGCAGATCCATATTATCGGTGCATGGATTTTGTCGGTAGCCTGCGTACTCTTTTTTATCTTTAAATATAAACGTGTTGTGGCTTTTTGGCGTGAAATATTCACTTGGACGAAAGCTGATGTTGAGTGGATGAAGGTTTCCGGTGGGTATCCACAAAAAATGTTTTTTGGTAAAATTGTTCCAGTTCCGGCTATGCGGAAAATGAATTCAGGGCAAAAGATGATGGGAATTATAGTATTTGTTGGTACAATCCTTGTTGTTGTGACTGGCTGGATTTTATATGCAGCACTCCCAATGGTACCAAAAGAAATTGCTTTTTATTCGGATAAAATTCATTTGATTTTGGGATTAGGCTTAACGCTGTGTGTTGTTTGTGGACATATTGTTCTTAGTATTTATAATTGGAACGAGTGTATTTGTATGTTTGGTGATGGAACGATGAAAGTAAATGAAGCGAAACACCATAATGAATTATGGGTCAATGAAGATATTGAACCCGTAAAAATAAGTAAATAAATTCATAAAAAAACAGTTTGCTTGATAAATATTAAGCAGGCTGTTTTTTTTATTCGAAACAATGTATAATTAAAGCTTAAAGATTGAAATTAGGGGTTAATATTTTATGATTTTATCAATAGAAAATTTAACGAAGACGTATGGTGAAAAAACACTTTTTGAAAAAATTAGTTTTGGTATCGATGAGGGGGATAAAATTGGTATCGTTGGCGTAAATGGTACAGGGAAATCAACCTTTATTAAAACCGTTGCTGGTTTGGTTACGCCGGATTCGGGCAATATTATTACAATGAAAAACATTCAGGTGGAATATTTGTCGCAAGATCATGATCTTGCACTGGATCATACAGTTCTGATGGAGGTATTCAAAGGAACACAGCCGATTATGGAAGTTTTACGGGAGTATGAAATTGTTTTAATGGAGAATCAAGAAGATCCTGTAATACAAACGAAGATTATGAATCTTACGCAAAGAATTGATGAATTGGATGGCTGGCAGATCGAAAGTGATGCAAAGGCTATTTTAACGAAACTTGGTATTATTGATTTCACTTTAAAAGTGGGGGAATTGTCAGGTGGACAGCAAAAAAGGGTGGCTTTGGCATCGGCATTGATTCATCCCTGTGATCTATTGATTTTGGATGAACCGACCAATCATCTCGATAGTGAGACGATTGGCTGGCTAGAAGAATATCTGCATAAAGTAAAGGGTGCTCTTTTGATGGTAACACATGATCGGTATTTTCTTGATCGTGTCGCTACTAAAATTTTGGAATTGGACAAGGGCAATGCCTATACATATCAAGGAAACTATACAGCATTTCTTGAACTCAAAGCGGAACGCGAAGAACGGGAAGGTGCTTCGGAGCGTAAACGGAAAAATTTGCTGCGGACAGAACTTGCTTGGATGCAGCGTGGTGCAAAAGCCCGTTCGACGAAACAAAAAGCCAGGATTGATCGTTTTGAAGAATTGAAAAATAATAAAGTGGATCTAGATCAAGGAAAAGTGGAAATTGGTCTTGCTGGCAGCCGGCTTGGACGGACGATTATCGAAATTGAACATGCAGGTTATAAGATCGATGAACAAACAATTTTAGCTGATTTTTCTTACACTTTGCTGCGGAATGATCGTGTTGGTATTTTAGGTCAAAATGGCTCAGGGAAAACAACGCTTTTAAATTTAATTGCGGGTAGCCTAATCCCGACAAGTGGTACTGTAATCGTTGGTCAGACTGTGAAAATTGGCTATTTTGCTCAAACGAATATTGAAATGGATGAAAATTTGCGAGCGGTAGAATATATCCGTGAAGTGGCTAATTTTATTACAATGGCGGATGGCAGTAAGATTAGTGCGACACAACTCATGGAAAAATTTTTATTTCCTAGTGATTTGCAATGGACACCAATTGCAAAATTGTCTGGAGGTGAAAAAAGAAGACTGTTTTTACTTCGTATCTTAATGGGTGAGCCGAACGTGCTTTTACTTGATGAACCGACGAATGATTTGGATTTGCAGACGTTGACTATTTTAGAAGATTTCATCGATAATTTTAATGGTGCCATTATTTTCGTATCACATGATCGTTTTTTTGTCGATCGTTTAGCTGATAAGGTTTTTGTTTATGGTGAAGGTGGAAAATTAACCCAGTATTTGGGTGGATATTCGTATTATAAAGCGGCTAGGGAAGCGGCAGTAGTCCCCGAAGAAAAAAAGAAGTTGTCCGATACAAAGGGAAACTTTGTTAAAGAACAACCGGCCAGTTTTAAACGGAAGCTGACGTTTAAGGAACAACATGAGTACGCTGAAATTGAAGCCGTTATTGCAAGTGCTGAAGGTGAATTATCCGTTGTGGCTCAGCAGATCAATGCAGCTGGTGCTGATTATGGGAAGTTAAATGAACTTACCAAAACGCAACTTCTTTTACAGACAAAATTAGATGAACTTATGGCGCGCTGGGCTTATTTAGAAGATATAGCAGAACAACAAAAATAAGCAGGATAAATAAATTGGGTAGCGAAATTACTAACAGAGAAAGTTGAATCAAAATTAACTTGGAGGCGGGATACGTGAAGTTTAAATTTTTGCATAACAATCTTAATGTATTGGACTTAGACAAGTCACTTAGTTTTTATAAAAAAGCTTTGGAACTTGAAGAAGTGAGACGGCTTGATCGTGAAGGTTTTACTTTAGTGTATTTAGGCGATCATGGAGCCACATCCCATGAACTGGAATTGACCTATATTCATGGACGGACGGAAAAATATAATTTAGGTGAAAATGAAGTACATTTGGCATTTTGTGTGGATGATTTTGCAGCTGCCCATGCACTGCATGAAAAAATGGGCTGTATTTGCTATGAAAATAAAAAAATGGGCATTTATTTTATTGCCGATCCAGATGGCTATTGGTTAGAAGTGATACCGAAGGATCATGTGTCACAGCGTTAATATTTTTAGCGACTTTGATTTTCCGGTGGATAATACTTATCCATCGGACTTTTTTATGGTACAATATAAGAAGATTTTTAATTTTTATTAGTTGCATGATAAGGAGGGGGTTAATATTTTGAACAAACAAAAATTCCAGAGCATGATTGATGAATTTACGGTTAATCAAGAAGAACTTCAGCAAATTTCGGCTGCTTTTAGACGTGATATAGAAATGGGACTGGTTGATGAACAGACATCTTCATTGCGTATGCTTAAATCCTATGTGGGTTTGCCAACTGGTAAGGAAAAAGGTGAATTTTTAGCTCTTGATTTTGGTGGGACGAATGTTCGTGTTTTGCGCATTAAATTACATGGTCATGGTCAATTTGAAATATTAAAAAAAGTCGCTAAACCGTTACGTGTTCATGGTGTTTATGATTTTATTGATGCAGAGGCAAAGTCTGAGGATTTATTTGATTTTATTGCTGGACTTGTGGATGAGGCTATTGATGAAAATCATGAGCAAGAATTTTTACTTGGACATACCTTTTCTTTTCCGTCCGAACAAACTAATTTATACAATGCCAAGTTAATTATTTGGACTAAAGAATTTGCCACGCAAGGGGTGGAAGGTCAAGTTGTCAATGATCTTTTGCAGGCCGCACTGGTGAGAAATGGTTTGAAAAATGTTCGTCCGACTGCTGTAATCAATGATACGGTTGCTGTGCTTTTAGCGGCAGCATATAAAAAAAGTGCGACCTATATTGGTTCGATTTATGCAACGGGTCATAATACCTGTTATTTGGAACCTTACCAAGGCGAAGCGAAAGCACCGATGATTATTAATTTGGAATCGGGAGCGTTCAATAAAATAGCGCCGAATACATATGATACGATTTTAGATGAACAGTCAGAAAAACCGAATGAACAGCGTTTGGAAAAAATGGTATCAGGGCGCTATCTAGGGATTTTGTTTGGTTTAGCGATTGCCGATGGGTTTGATGATGGTAGCAAACAGTATGATTTTACGAGTATTGATTTGTCGGCGATCTTGTCTGACAACACAACATCATTGGATGTTGTGAAAAAAATCATGGAAGTCAAAATGGAAAGAACAATTCAGCAAGAAGAATGCGAATGGATTAGGGCTATTGCCGAAGCCATTGTGATTCGATCTGCCAGACTGGTGGCAGCTACTTTCGCTGGTATCATTTGGCATCTCGCTGGTGATACAGTCCGTGAGCAGCACATTGCGGTGGATGGTTCTCTTTATGAAAAGATGCCTTTATGCGTTGAGGCGATTCAAAAAGCTTTATATGATATACTTGGTGAACAGGCTTCGGTAGTCGATACTGTGCTGGAAAATGGAGGATCGGGTCTCGGAGCAGCTATTGCAAGTGCCATTGAACCTGTGACTTAAATTTTCTAAGACTAAAAATTATAAGAGGACCGGCTTGGTTTTATCGGGCCGGTTCTTATAGTATAAGGATTGATTGAGGTTGTTAGTATGGAACAAAGTTTAAGTCTGAATCTTGGACAAAAGTTAGCAATGACAGCGAAATTACAACAAGCTATTCAGATTTTGCAGCTTTCGTCACAAGACTTATGTACAATGATAGAAAATGAGTATTTAGAAAATCCGGCATTGGAAATGGATGAATCGTTTTCTGAAACGGATGTAGATGAAAAAATAACAGATCGGTATAGCATGGAAGATATAGCAAATTTAGCAAATTATCTAGGCGAAGAGCGAGCAGGGAAAGTTGTACGTGATGATACGAACCAAAGCTTTGAAGTGATGGAGGTTTCACAAAATTCTTTGGTGGATATATTGATTGAGCAAGTCAATTTTACTTTTTCAAAACTGGAAGAACATAAAATTGCAGAGTATATTGTAGGTTCGATCGACGATTGTGGTTATTTGCGTATTTCATGCGCTGAAATTGCGGAAGCTATGCAAGTAAGTGAAGTGTCTGTGGAGGCTATACTCGAAATAATTCAAACTTTTGATCCAGCTGGTGTAGGCGCGCGAAATCTCAGAGAATGTTTAATCTTACAAGCGAAGCAACAAGGTATTTATCAAGGACTTATAGCGGCTATTATTGATAAACATCTTGATGCAGTGGCCGGTGCACAGTTTAAAGTGATTGCTGAAAAAGAAAATTGTTCACCAAACGATGTGCAAGCAGCCGTTGATATTATTCGTAAACTTAACCCTAAGCCAGGGAGTTCCTACGGTGGTACGCAATCGGATTATATTGTGCCGGATGTTGTGGTTCGAAAAATAGATGATGAATATATTGTTTTGGTGAATCAGTATGGAACACCTAGGCTGAATATTAGTTCCACTTATAAAAATGGTGTGAATTTTGATCATGATACGAAAAAATATATTGAGCAAAGGGTGAATTCTGCAGCCTGGCTCATAAAAAGCATTGAACAGCGGCGGATGACTTTATTTAATGTAGTTTCTGAGATTGTAAGACTGCAACAAGATTTTTTTGATAAAGGGGTAAATTATTTACGGCCTATGCTGATGAAGACGATTGCAGAGAATGTTAATGTTCATGAATCGACGGTTAGTCGGGCAGTTGCCAATAAATATGTTGAAACACCACATGGCGTGATTTCGTTGAAAAAGTTTTTTACCGCAAATTTGGGCAGTGTGTTGGAAGGCGAAGAACTTATTGCTGGTCAAGTAAAAATGATGCTAAAAAAAATGATTGAAGAAGAGGATTGTAAAAAGCCATTTAGTGACCAGCAGCTTAGTGATATGTTGAAGGAGAAAAATATGAATATATCAAGGCGGACTGTGATGAAGTATCGAGAACAGCTTGGATTCTTGTCATCTGTAAAACGAAAAAGGTATTGATTTTTAGAAGAATTATCTTAAAAAACAATTGTTATTTTTTGAACTTTCACATATAATAAAAGCAAGCTTCATGCTTTGTACTTATATTATTTCTTAGGTGATATCGTTTCAATAAATAGAAAAATAAGAATATTTAGAGTACAGGAGCTTTTGTTTATCCTTATAAAATTTTTATAAGGCCAGATTCTATAGGATGGCGAGGGGATCTATATGAGTCAGGGTGATAACAAGCAAAGAAAACACGTGGTTATAATTGGGGCTGGATTCGGCGGTGTGAAAGCAGCGCGCAGTTTAGCAAAAGAAAATGTGGATATTACAATTGTAGATCGAAACAATTTTCATTTATTTCAGCCGCTTTTATATCAAGTATCAACCGCTATTTTAGCAGAAGCGGAGATTGCCTATCCGGTTCGAGCTTTTTTTCAGAAAAATAAAAACGTAGAATTTTTTTTAGGTGAAGTTATTGATTTTGATCTTGATGCAAAAAAAATTATTACGGATCATGGTCCTGTTTTGTATGATTATTTAGTTATTGCCGCTGGGTCCATGACGAATTATTTTGGTTTGGATACGCTAGAACAACATTGTATGGGTATGAAAACATTGGAAGAGTCTGTGCGAATTCGTAATCATATTTTGAATATATTTGAAGAAGCGAATAAAGAAGTAGATCCGTTAAAGCGTAAGCAGTTATTGACATTTATTTGTGTAGGCGGCGGTCCTACGGGCATTGAAGAAGCAGGGTCTTTGTCAGAACTCATATATCATGTGATGTCGAAAGAATATCATAATCTTGATTTTTCGCAAGTCGATATTAAATTAATTGAAGCCACTGATAAAGTATTGCCGATGATGCCGGATAATCTTCGGGAAGAAACGGTCCATGTTTTACAACGGAAAAAGGTAGATGTACGTCTTAATTCACAGGTACTGGATTATGATGGTGAAAAGCTGACTTTAAAAGATGGCGAAGTGATTCCGACCCAGACTGTTATCTGGGCTGCAGGAGTAAAAGCCGTGCCTATTATTGCTAAGCTAGGCGAGGAAATAGATCGGTCGGGGCGGGTCATTGTACAAAAAACATTGCAGTTAATCCATCATCCAGAAATTTTTGCTATTGGTGATAATGCTTGTTTTATGCAAGATGGAAGACCTTTGGCGACAATTGCTCCGGTGGCGACACAGGCAGCAATTCTAACAGCTGGTAATATAATGAAACTGATTCACGGTCAAGTGGTACTAGATGAGTTTTCCTATAAAGATGTGGGGAGTATGGCCACCATTGGTCGTGGTGATGCTGTCATGTTTAAAGGCACTTGGCAGATGAAAGGCTTTTTTGCTTGGTGTGCTTGGATGGTAGTTCATTTGATGCGTTTGGCGGGAACACATACCAATGTTACTGTTGCCTTAAAGTGGATGTGGAATTTCTTTTCGGGTACGCGCTTAGGCAGGATTATTACAAAAGAATAAAACAAGACAAAAATGTAGCGTGAAAAATGTTTGAACTTGAGATATAATTATATAAGATTGTGGTATAATGTGGAATGGGTTATAGACTTATTCCACATTATTATTTATAGAGGTATTATTTATGACGAAAAGAGTATACTGTGCGTGGAGCTGCCTGCTTTTTTGCATTTTATTAGAAGGTGCTTTTTTACAAGAAGTACAGGCACGACATATTGAATCTCAAGCTACAGCACAGACAGAATCAGCAGTGAAACTCAAAAGTACAACGGTTCAGGCTTATAAGGTTGAACTCAAAAAAAATGAGGATTTATCAAATGCGGTGCAGAAAGTCGCTGGAACTTTTGTAATAAATAGTCCTGTGAGTGAACCGCAAATGATTGATAAAGTCCGCATTACATGGAATCAAGTTGCCGATGCAGTCATGTATCAACTCGTGATTACCAAAGGAAAATCACCACTGAAAAATCATATTTTAACAACAAAAGATGAAATTTACACAAATGGTTATGAATTAGATACGGCGGTTTTTAATGTAGTGGGGGATGACTTATATTGGCAAGTACGAGCAATGGACATTAATGGAACGCCCATTTCACGATTTACAGAATTAAAACCTCTGGTAATGCAGGAGGTCAACCCGACTGCACCAAAAGCAACGACACAATTTGATAAAATGGCATATGCACCATTGTATCCTGTATATTCATGGATACCTTATCTTAAGGCCAGCGAATACGAAATACAGGTATTTTTTGATGATGATAACAATCCCAAAACACCAGATCAATTACTTAAGACGGATTGGGTGACGAATCCTAAAAAATATGATTATTACGATGATACAGCCTATGTAAGGCCGGGTATATATTGGTGGCGTGTCCGCGCTAAAAATATAGCATCTCAGCCGATTAGCGATTGGTCAACGGCAAGCTATTTTACAGTTACAAATACAAACATAAAAATAGCTGCGCTAGGGGACAGCATTACACATGGCGGTGGAGCTGTATCAAATCCACCAGGCTATATAATGTATAATTGGGAAACGTATGCAGATTTGCCGATTTTGAACCTTGGGTTTAGTGGGAATACGGTTGAGTCAATGCTGGCTCGTTTTGATGCCGATGTTATTCCTTTCAAACCACAAATTCTTATCATTATGGGGGGGGTCAACAATATTCGTGCTGGTGATTCGGCAGACCAGGTTATACAAGTGTTGAGCCAAATCCGTGATAAGTGTCTCACGAATAAGATTACACCAATTTTTGTTACAGTTACCCCGATTAATCCTCGGCTTATGGTAAATGTTGCTGGCCTAAATCCAACAACAGGTTGGGAATATCAACAAATTCAAATCAATAACTGGGTTAGACAGCAACCGGACTATGTGGATGTGACGCCGCGGCTTACCGATTGGCGGGGATGGTTGTCGGCATCACTGACAACAGATGGATTACATCCAGACATGGAAGGTAAAAAAATTATTGGGCAGACTATCGGTGATTATATAAAGAATAAATTCTCGAACATTTCATAATAAGAAATGAAGTCTCATGTACATGAAAAGGATTTTAGGTAGTTTAGCGAGAAAGCTATTTGTATAGATTGAGCAATTTTGTAGTTGATTTACTTTTGGAGGCAGATAAAATGAAAATAAAACGTATAGATACAACATTTAGTACGGATCGAATGCAAGAATCCAAGGACTTTTATATGAAATATTTTGGGTTCAAACTCGCTTATGAAAGCGATTGGTATATTGAATTAACGACGAAGACAGAAGATGCTGGTATTAGTTTCACCTTACCGCAGCGTGAAGAAGGGGAGATCTTTGGTGGCCGGGGCATGATATTGTCTTTTGAAGTTGAAGATGTTGATGCTGAGTATGAAAAATTTCAAGACGAAGAAATTACGATTTGTCAGATTTTACAGGATAAACCATGGGGCGAACGAAGCTTTGTAGTAGATGACCCGAATGGCGTTCATGTTTATGTATATCAATTAATTGAGCAAACCGATGAATATAAAACATTATATTCGCCCTTTAAAGAAGCACGCTAAAAATGTTTGGCCTAAAAAAGACTACATTCCCTTATCTTAAGGAAATGTAGTCTTTTTTAGATTGGCATATTTTTGTAGGTTTCATTTAGTTTCGTTATTTTACAAGCTGCTGCCGTCCAGTTTGTAATTTCTTGAAGCAGGGTGTCAGTTTCTTCTTTTTTTGCCAGAATAAAAAGTTGGACTTGGTCGCTAAAAAGCTTATCTTCAATAAAAATATTTTTTTTGTGAAAATTATTTTCTAATATACCAAGCAATGTGTAGTCAATGTCGATGCGAATACGAATAAATAGGGTGCGGATGACAATGTCACACTTTTCTAAACCTAGCGTAGCAGCTTTTCCATAGGCGCGAATTAGGCCACCAGCACCGAGTTTTATACCACCAAAATAACGAGTTACAACAATGACCAAATCACAAAGTTCATTTTTTTTGATGACTTCAAGGATTGGTTTACCAGCGGTGCCGCTAGGTTCACCATCATCATCTGCCTTTTGCAAAGTGTTATGACCAATGATGTAAGCAGAACAGTTATGTCTAGCATCCCAATACTGCTTTTTTATTTTGTTGATGAACGCAATTCCCGTAGCTTCGTCAGCAATTGGCTCGACAAAAGTCAGAAAACGAGATTTATTGATTTCATATTCAGCTGTAGCACCGTTGTCAATTGTTTTGTAGTTGATATCCATAAAATCCTTTCATCTATTTGTTTTCTTTGATTATACAGGAAAAGATTCTATTTGTAACCAAATGTCCGATAAATACAGCTACAAGGAAAATTTCTTTAAAAAAATATCCTTAAGTTCATATGAATTTTGAGTTTGGTATAGCTAAAATTTTTATTTTGTAGTATCCTGTATGTACTTAATAAAAGAAAAGTATTTCATAGAAGGAAAGGTCGTGTTAATGCAGTCATGAAAGAACCAACGATGAATAGGGGTTTGAAAAACAGACATCTTCAACTGATATCCCTTGGGGGGATAATTGGCAGCGGGTATTTTTTGGGAACTGGATATGTTTTAGAAAAAGCGGGACCCGCATCAATTCTGGCATATTTATTGGGTGGCGCAATTGTTCTTTGCGTTATGTTGTGCTTGGCGGAGCTCGCTGTAGCTAAACCTGTGTCGGGATCCTTTGTAACGTATGCGAAAGATAATATTTCATCCACCTGGGCTTGTGGTGTGGGGTGGGCTTATTGGCTGAACTGGATTGCCTATGTACCGTCAGAAATGATTGCGGCGGGAATTATTATGAATAAATTCATCCCGGAAATAAGCCAAGTTTGGTGGGCTGTTCTGTTTGGTTTGATTGTGACGGTCATTAATCTGTTTAATGTAGAGAAGTTTGGTGAAAGTGAATTTTGGCTGGCCATTGTTAAAATTGTGGCACTGGTTATGTTTAGCATTGTAAGTATCCTAATTTGTTTTGGCCTAATTGGTGATCAAGGTGCACTGGGAACTAGTATTTTACTGGGGCACGGAGGTTTTGCCCCAAATGGGTATTGGTCCATTATTTTGACGATGGTTATTATAATGGTTAATTTTCAAGGGTCAGAAATTATCGGTTTAGCTGCAGGCGAATGTGAACACCCTGAAAAAAGTATTCCGATAGCGGTGCGTAATGTAACTTGGCGCATCATAGCGCTTTATATCATACCTATTTCACTTTTGATTTCGATCTTGCCTTGGGATCAAGCGACTTTAGAAGAAAGTGTTTTTGCAGCAGCCTTGAGTCAGTATGGGCTTAGCGGAGCAAGTTCTGTATTTGCATTTGTCGTACTGACAGCTGCTATATCCTGTTCTAATTCGGGCCTTTATGGAAGTGGAAGAACACTGCATGCTCTAGCCAAAATTGATATGGCACCAAAATGGTTAGGGGCGCTTAATAAAAACGGAATGCCGCAAAATTCTATTTTGGTTTCCGTCTGTGGTTGTTGGCTGGTCATTGCTTTATATACTTTGGACGCGAGTGAAACCGCTTATACGTATCTATTAGCGGTTTCGGGTTTTACAGGAGCTATGGCATGGATTTCAATTTGTTGGAGTCAATACAATTTCCGTAATAAAATTATCGCACAGGGGCTTGAAGCTACGCTTAAATACAAAACTCCGTTTTTCCCATATGTCACGTTGTTTGGTATTTGGGTTCAAGTTATTTGTTTATTGGTGATTGCCTTTACAGCAGATCTTCGCTCTACTTTATATGCTGGTATCCCAATGATGGTGATACCGATGATTTGGTATAGACTAAAGAAACATCATATGGTACATCATCCTGTTATACAAAAAGAATAAGCAATACAAAACAGGCAATATTGGTTTTTATAAAACTGGTAGTGTCTGTTTTTATATAAGCGAATTCTACGATAGGCAAAAGTAAACAGAATGGAACTCTTCAATTGAGATAAAGTAAAATTATTAATTAAAATTCGAAAAGAGTATTGACAATCATATAATAGATAGGTATAATATATAAATGTTCCTAGGGAATACAACCTAGTGGGATACATGCGGAAATAGCTCAGCGGTAGAGCATCGCCTTGCCAAGGCGGGGGTCGCGAGTCCGAATCTCGTTTTCCGCTCCATTTTCTTTCTGGGCCTATAGCTCAGTTGGTAGAGCAACCGGCTCATAACCGGTCGGTCTCTGGTTCAAGTCCAGATGGGCCCACCATATTTTAAAAGTGGAAAGATATTGGATTGTGTATTTTGAAACTTAATGGTTGTTTTATTATGACTCTGTAGCTCAGTTGGATTAGAGTATTTGACTACGAATCAAAGGGTCGCAGGTTCGAGCCCTGCCAGGGTCACCAAAAATTATATATTGTGGGTAGGTGCCCGAGTGGTTAAAGGGAGCAGACTGTAAATCTGCCAACTTCGGTTTACGATGGTTCGAATCCATCCCTGCCCACCACTGTAATTCATAAATGTACAACCATTGTTTGTACATTTTATTTTTTACTCAATGGTTAACCGTTGCTGTTGAAGCGGTTGACTTAGTGGGGCGTTTCGGTTATACTATAAAAAGATTCCAAAAACGAAAATTAAATTTATTTGTAATACTTGTGGGTCTTATTTTTATAATGAGGCTCTTCTTTTTGTTTAAAAGGGTATATTAGTTCACTTTATAAAGTATAATCATAAAATTGGAAAAAAAATTACAAAAACATATTGACAATGAAAAAATAATAGTGTAATATAATACAAGTCGCTGATGCAAACAACAACGACGAAACAAAACAAATAAAGCAAACTATTAAAAGAGATTTTAAATAGTTGAGCGATATTTTTTTTAAAAATATATTGACAATAACCAAGCGGTTGTGTTACTATATAAAAGCTGATTAACAGAAATCACACAGTGTTCTCTGAAAACTAAACAATGTAATTAAGATATATGTACCAACATGTATCAAGCCAGATGTGCGGGTTTGAATTTATTCAAACCAAAATTAAGTTGGTATGCGGAAATAGCTCAGCGGTAGAGCATCGCCTTGCCAAGGCGGGGGTCGCGAGTTCGAATCTCGTTTTCCGCTCCATAATATTCGTTCCAAGTTTATACAAGGAACATCAA
>Ga0302210_10000260_pt1 | contig 24635 bp, 21 predicted proteins | sample II_Fen_E3_2_FD_198793 | JGI IMG/M metagenome (GOLD analysis project Ga0302210, IMG submission 198793) | Peat permafrost microbial communities from Stordalen Mire near Abisko, Sweden - II_Fen_E3_2 | ecosystem: Environmental > Terrestrial > Soil > Wetlands > Permafrost | place: Sweden: Abisko... | reverse complement strand
AACGTATTAATGATGTTTATATGGATCGATTTGATGAGTTGTATTTTTCCTTTTTGTTTAAAACTCCATGGGGCTCGGGATCGGCAATTTTACAATACTATGTAGAAAAAATGCAGACGGAAAAAGAATATATAAAATGGTTGCAAAAAATATTGAAAGAAATAAGTGGTAAAAGGAAAGTTTTTTGGGGGACGAAAGGGAGAATACATAATAATGTTATGAGTAAATTTGTGATTCGTGAAGGAGATTATTATGTAGATAACAATGCAAATCTTTGGGGAAATGTTTTGAATAAAGCTGAAATAAGGAATCCCGTGAGTTTATGCAAAGAAAATATGGAGGATGTTGTAATTATTATTACGATAACGCAATATAATGACGTAAAAAATCAATTGGAATCATATGGATATATAGAAAATAAGAATTTTTTTGATGGTTCTAAATTATTGTTGGAAAATGAAGATCGGGTTATTGTATGAAAAGTGAAAATGAGATGAGTTATCAAGAAAAAATTGTGGTTTTTGGGACAGGACAATTAGTAAAGAAACATTTTAGAAAAATTGAATTACATAATATCATTGCTTTTGTTGATAATTCTAAAAAGATGCAAGGAAATAGTATAAATGGAAAAAAAGTCATAAGCTCTATCGAGTTAGGAAATATATCCTTTGATTATATAGTAATATTTTCGAGAAATTTACGAGCAATTATATTATGAGTGCAAATTTCCAATGGAAAAAATTATTAGTTGGGATTTTTTTCTCGAGTTTTTTAAAAAGGATAAAACTGTATATGAACAAAAAAGATATTTAATTGCACGCTTAATTGAATCTGTAGTGAAAGATTTGGGGTGTTTGTCTTTGTTTGATACAGATTATTGTTTGGGGCAAAATTATTTTTTTTGTAAAGAACATAATGAATTATTTAAAGATAATACTATCAATATTGATACAATTAGACAAGATGATTATAAATATTTTCCAATACATAAAAATATTTATAACAGTATATATAAGAAACAATCAGAGATAAATAAAGAATATGATGCCATAGTTTTTACAGATTACAAAAAATATTTTACCATAGAAGATTATATGAAAGTTCTACATGAAAAAAAAATAGTGGCGAAAAAATATCTTTTTTATATGCCATATCCATATAAAAAAGAAAATTCAAATAAATTTAATATTGATTTCTCCAAATGGGGTTGTGTAAGAAAAATTGCTTTTTATCATGGGTATATTTTTATTATTGAAAAAAAAATGCAGGAATTTGAAATTGATCTACAGATGTATATTGTAACACATAAGGAGTTTACTCCCCCTACTGATGAATTCCGAAAACCTATTCAAGCGGGACAGGCTGGCGGGAGTAAGCTTAATTATATGAAAGATGATATTGGTGAAAATAAGTCATATCTAAATCCTTACATTAATGAATATACTGCAATATATTGGATTTGGAAAAATACATCCAGTCAGTATGTTGGGATCGAGCATTATCGAAGATATTTTTTAAATAATAGGATTGAGAGCAGGGAAAATTTATTAAATAAAGAGCATATTGCAATGATTTTATCACGATATGATATAATTGTAGTTCAAGCAATGTCATTTTATCCTGAAAGTGTTGGAAAAAGTATAATGTTGGATACCGATGAAGAACTATACAATACCACGTATGACATCATAAGAAATCTGATTAAAGCACGCCAACCCGATTATATTGAGGCTTATGATTATGTCATGTCAGGTTATATATTTTTTAAGTGTAATATGTTTATTACTTCTAAAAAAATAATGGATAGGTATTGCGAATGGCTCTTTTCATTTATTATTGATGCAGTAGATTTGGTGGATGTAAAAAATTGTAGTGCCCATAATAAACGAATTGTTGGGTTTTTCGCAGAACGCTTACTAACAGTTTGGTTATTAAAAGAAGATTTGCATATAAAAGAATTGCCTATTTTGGAAATTAAATGATAAATTTTTTGATGAGTGAATATCTGATGAAGATATATTATATATTTTAAATGCTATTAACGAAATTAAAGATGGTAACTCAAAGTTCGCACATAGATAATAACATGTATAGTCCTTGTTTCCAGACATTTGAAGGTGCCACGGATTATGTTTTAATCCGTTCATATTTTAGCAGTGCAAAAAAACAAAAAATAAATATTTTCCGTGCCATTCAATTTGATTTAGATGGTACACTGGGAAAAGCAATTTTTATTGGTGCTACGAAATAGTTAAAAAAATAAAAATTTATCTTTTTCAGTTTCCAGCCTAGATAGAAATCCGCAAGTAATATTTGAAATTCCTGTATATTGTATAAAAAATTTACACTCATGTAAGGAAAATAGTATAGTTTTAGTTTCAACAAGAGAACAAGAATCAAATTGAAATTTTTGAGAGTTTAAGCCAAGCGGGATTTACTAAAGTTATTTTAATTGATTCTCAATTATTGCATATATAACATTTTGTAATCTTTAGTAAGAGTGAGACAAAATATACTAAATGCAATTATGAAAGAAATTAATGTTATGGGGTGTTTGTGTGACGAAAGTGTCAATCGTAGTGCCAGTATATAATGTGGAACAATATTTAAAAGAATGTTTAGACAGTATTATAAAGCAAAGTTTACAAGATATAGAGATTATTTGTGTAGATGATGGTTCCACGGATCATTCATCTATTATTTTAGATGAGTATGCAAAAAAAGATCAGCGGGTAAAGGTTATACATAAGAAAAATTCAGGATATGGACATAGTATAAATGTTGGTATGGATATGGCGAGTGGTGAGTATGTAGCAATTGTCGAAAGTGATGATTGGATAAAGCCTGATATGTATAAAGATTTGTACAAGGTTGCTAAGGATAATCAGCTGGATTTTGTTAAAGCAGATCATTATCAGTTTTTCGTTATGAAAAATGGCAACTTGTCACTGAAATATGTGAAATTATCATGGCCGCATGATGATTATAATCGAATTATTGATACGAGTGATGATGTTCGAACATTTCTTTTTCAAAAATATACATGGAGCGGTATTTACAAGACCGATTTTTTAAGAAAGCATGATATTCGTCATAACGAAACGCCGGGTGCATCTTATCAAGATAATGGATTTTGGTTTCAAACCTTTATGTGGGGGAAACGTGTAATGTTTCTTTCTAAAGCATATTATATGTATAAACAAGATAACCCAACTTCATCTATTCATAGTAGAGGGAAAATAGAGGCAATTCCAAATGAGTTTGATTTTATAAGAAACAAATTGGATCAATTAGGGGATTGGAAATATAAAATGCTTTATGTGGCTTCTTTTTGGAGAATTAATGATATGCTAGACAATTTAAGCCGAATTGGTGATGATTTGAAGTATGCAGCACTAAAACAAATAGAAAAAGATTATTTATTTTTACTAAAAAAAGGTGAATGGGATGAACTGTTAATGAGTTTACTATCATTTACTAATTTTAAAATTTTAAAAAAAATTATAAATAATATAGATGCTTATTATGATGAATGTTGCGAAAGGAAACAAGCGAAAATCAATTTATTCAATAGTTATAAAGAAATTGTTATTTATGGTGCAGGTGCATTTTGTGAAAGAGCAATAGAAGACATAGAAAATTTATGTTATAAAGATAAGATCCGTTGTGTTGCAGTGACAAATATCGAAGAAAATCCTATTTCTGTAAGAGGCCTAGAGGTCAGTGCTATTAATGAATTGCAAAATATCGCAAGTGATATTTTGGTTATTATGGCTGTGTCAAAAAACAAAAATCATTTTGCGGGTATGCGTGATAAATTACACGAATTAAGCTTTAAAAATATTGCATATATGGATAATAAAGGCGAATATATAGAGTATATTAGGGAAGGTTGATTTTTATTGGTGCAACTATATACGAAGTATGTAGAAAAAAATAAAACAATTTCAGATATTGATAAGGCTATTCGAAGCTATATTCGCCAAAATACACAAACAGATTATGAGCATATATTGCAAGACGATGATCGCTGGCAGGTGTTTTTCCATCTGAGTCGTGTACGGGAATCGTTGTTTAGCTGGTATGAATTTAATAAAAATGCGGATTTACTAGAAATCGGGGGCGGCTTTGGGGCATTAACAGGATTATTCTGTGAAAATTGCCATCATGTGACGATAACGGAGCAGTCGTTATTTCGTGCGGAGGCTATTTGTGAGCGCTATGCGGATAAAGCGAATCTCGATGTTTATGCTGGAAGTTTAGAAAAAATTGTTCTGGATAAAAAGTTTGATTATATTGTTTTGGTAGGGTTGTTAGAGAGGATTAGTTCTGGTTCGCCACAAAAGCAAGGGTATGTGAAGTATCTTGAATCTCTCAGAAAATTATTGAAGCCAGAAGGAAAAATTCTTCTTGCAGTAGAGAATCGGTATGGTATTCGATATTTTTGTGGAGCTGTTGAACCGCATACAGGGAGAGCCTTTGATGGGATTAATCGGTATCCGCGAGGGACAAAAGGATATTCGTTTAGTAAGCAGGAATTGAAGGATATTTTAAATCTGTCGGGATTGTCAAGTCAGAAATTTTATTATCCATTGCCGGATTATAAATTGCCACAGTTAATTTATTCAGATGAGCATTTGCCAGAACGTAATATTAGGGAACGGTTAATACCTTATTATGTGAAACAAGATACTCTACTTGCAAGTGAAAATGATATTTATGATGATTTAGTCGCAAATCAAGTTTTCCCATTTTTCGCTAATTCATTTCTTGTAGAATGTTCGCCAAACAACAATCCGCTTTGTTCGGTTACTTACGCAGCCGTATCGGCTGATCGCGGACGAGAAAAAAGTTTTGCCACAACAATACATCAAAATAATATTGTGAAAAAGCGCCCCCTTTATCCTGAGGGCGAAATAAATGCCAAAAATTTATATAATAATACGCTTGATTTACAGGCACATGGTATTCCTGTACTAGAACATCATTGGGAGAATAAGACGCTGGTTATGCCATATGTAAAAGGAGATACATTATCCAATCATCTAAAAGAATTAATTCGTGAAGATGCAAATGCTGTTTTTGCGATTATGGATAAACTGTATGACTACATTATAGCTTCTTCAGCAGAAGTAGAAGCAGCTAAGAATGCACTCTGCAGAGACGGTCAAGAAAAGTTGGATTGGGGCATTGTATTACAGCGTGCGTATATGGAGTTGATTCCACTTAATTGCTTTTATATTGATGGAGAGTTTTTATTTTTTGATCAGGAATTTGTGCGGGATAATTATCCGGCGAAATATGTCTTGTATCGAGCAATTCATTATTTATATGTCTTTGCACCCGACGCGGAAGAGTTTTTACCAATTACAGTGTTAAAAGCTAGGTATGGGTTAATGGGAATTTGGGATCTTTTTCAACTCGAGGAAGATCACTTTTTAAAGATGATTCGTAAACATGAGGTGTATCGTCATTTTTATCATTGGGCAGGAATTGATCTAGAATTGATGCACAAAAAAGCAGATTTATTAGCTTCTTCCAATGAAATAATAATGGGTTATAAATTAACTGAAAAGATGAAGCGGATTTGGCGTGTAGAGTTAGATTTGACGAAACAATTTAAGTCCGTCTGTGAGAAATATCAATTGCGCTATTATATGATCTGTGGAACCTTGCTGGGAGCAGTAAGACATAAAGGGTTTATTCCCTGGGATGATGATGTTGATTTTGCGATGCCACGGGCAGATTTTGAACGGCTAAAATTAATTGCTGCGGAAGAATTTGCAGAGCCCTATTTTTTTCAAAGTCCAGAAAACGATCCGAACTGTTTTTATGGTGGACTTTGTAGATTGCGCAACAGTAATACGACGGGAATTTTACAAATGGATATTGGCAATGCATCGAATCAAGGAATATGGATTGATATATTGCCACTCGATACCTGTATTGAAGATGAGGTGAAGCTAGAAAAACAACGTAAGCTCATCGAATGGTATCAGTCATTGCTGCATGCAAAAGTTTACGGCAAGGAATTGTCTCGTTATGATTGGAAATGGAAATTTAGATATTTTATAGCGAGGTTCTGGAGTCATCATAAGTTATGTAAAAAATTACAAAATGCATTTACAATGTATAACACAACGAAGTCTACGAAATTGGCAACTTTTACAGGTTATCGGCAGTTTGATAAAATAGATTTTTCCGATACAATTTTCTTAGAATTTGCCGGCATGAGTCTACCCGCACCAAAAAAATACGAACACTGCTTAGAAATGTCCGTGGGAAAAAATTATATGACGTATCCCCCTGTAAAAAGACGTATGCCTCATCATACGGGGATTTTTAATCCAGATATGCCATATAAGAAATATAATGAACTTTTTTTTGGTATATTCGAGGATATTGGCGATAAAAAAATTGTTTTATTCGGTGGCGGTCAGATGTTTGAAGATTATATGGATAAATATGGATCTAAATATAGACCGGATTTTTTAGTGGACAATGATAAATCAAAATGGGGTATAAAGCGTCAAGGCATCGTAATTAAAAATCCTGAGGAATTGCAGGTAATACCGCAAGAGCAAATGCGTTTGATTATTTGTAGTTTTTATTATCGCCAGATTGAAAAACAATTACAAGATATGGGGATTAGCAGTTATCGAATTTATATTCAAGAAAAACAGTGGATTGTCGAAGACGAAGCAGAAGGTCGTGAGTAATGATGAAAAAATATAAAATTGGCTATGTGCCAGGTGTCTATGATTTGTTTCATATAGGACATTTGAATTTATTGAAGCGATCCAAAGAGCGTTGTGAGTATTTGATTGCTGGTGTCTTGACGGATGAATTGATGATGCATTTTAAGGGCAGAAGGCCATATATTTCTTATGAAGAAAGAGCCGCAATCATAGAAGCAATCGCTTACGTGGATAAGGTCGTACCGGTTACTTTTGAAAATACAGTAAAATTAGATGCTTGGAAATTATATCATTATGATTGTCATTTTTCAGGAAATGACCATGGCTCGGATTGGGATTCAGATAAAAAACAATTGGAAAAAGTCGGAGCAACAATGGAGTTTTTCCCTTATACGCAGAGCACTAGTTCAACTAAAATACGACAGCTGATAGAGAAATCTTTATTATAAAATATAATTACATTCTAAGGAGAGATACAATGAGAAAAATAGGAGTTTTCATTTGTAGTTATAATGGGCGAAAATATGTGATAGATTGTATTCAGTCATTAAAAAAGCAAAGTATGCAAAATTTTGATGTTTATGTGATTGATAACGCATCTACGGATGGTACGACAGCGGCAATATATGAGGAATTTGGCGATTTTGTTACGGTATTGCAAAATAGTGAAAATTTGGGCGGAGCAGGCGGCTTTGATCGAGGCTTACAGCATGGAATTCAAGCAGGTTATGAATTTATAACTTTGTTGGATAACGATATTATTTTGGATGAGTATGCAATAGAAAATTTATATAAGCATTTAATTGCGCATGAAGATGTGGGTATTGTGGGCGCAAAAGTTTTTTTTATGGATGAGCCAGATAAAATTATGGATTTTGGCAGTATGATTAACTTTCAAGAATATAAAATGATTATTGGGTATACTGGCGAAGTGGATAATCCGAATATCCCGGAAACTAGAGAGTGCGATTATGTCCCAGCGTGTGCTGCCATGACAAGACGTTCTGTTTTGCTGGAATGTGGTACGATGCCTGTAGATTGTTTTATATATGTTGATGATATAGAAATGTGTTATAGAATGAAATGTAAAGGTTATAAAGTGGTTGTAGATGCAAAAGCTAGAGTATGGCATAAAGGTGGTGGTTCTAGTAGGATAGCAAACAATACATTTGGTAAATATTACAATACACGCAATGAATGGAATTTTTTTGCAAAGTATATGCCGGAACAACAGATAGAAGAATTTGTGGACAAAATTATTCATGAAACGTTTCCTGTTTTATATGGATGCCAGCATAAAGGGAAAAAAGAACTTTATGATACAACCTGGTATATTTTTCATGATTTTATAAATAATATTCGAGGTAAGGCGCAGGCTGGGAGAATTAATACGCTTATAAATCGTCCTAATCCAGCCTTGGAAATTTTTAAAGGGAAAAAATACATATTGATACATTTGAATTGTGATGATCCTTGTGTATTAAAGCAATCGGATACTAAGTTTATGCAATTACTGGGATGTATTCAAAACATTAATCAAGATGTTGAGATTCTATTAAAAATAAAATCTTGTTTACATGATAGTGATCTTATGTTGTTGGCAGATGCTGTTTATTTGAAATGGAATTTAAAAGGCATGCCGGAAATTTTTATAGCGAAAAAGAAGGATTTAGAATTGGTTGATTTGGAGTTACAGTATTGTGAGCATGCTACGTTGGTAAAACAAAACGTATTGCCAGTTGTATATTGGGACAACCATTTTAATTTTATTACCAATAATGATGATTTCAATTATTATACAAACTATGATAATGCTTTGGAATCTTTTAAACAACTTCATCGAGAAAAAGCGATTCAGATGATTTATTCCATACGTGAAAAAAATGAAAAAACTTTAAATGGAGACAATAATAAAGCTGTTTTATAAGCTAAAATAGCTAGAAGCAAATTGTTGCTTTAGTAGTCTTAGTAAGGAGCCGCAATATGTATAGTTTTGATGTTTTTGATACACTAATTACCCGAAATACAGCAACACCACATGGAATTTTTGCGTTAATGCAAGATAAGCTTGAGAAAGATAAAGACTATACGGAAATGTCATTTTATATAAAAGAAAATTTTTTTAATTTGCGAATTCATGCAGAAGAACTGGCAAGAGCGAATTATGCTGCAGTAGGTGCAGAAGATGTTACGTTAGAGCAAATATATGAAGCAATGAGAATGACCGGTTGTCTTAGTCTGTTGGAAGCAGAGCGGCTGATGACGTTGGAACGGACACTTGAATATGAAAATGTAATAGGAATAGAGAAAAATATAGCAAAAGTTAAACAACTTATAGAGGCTGGTCAAAAAGTTGTCCTAATTTCTGATATGTATCTAGATGCAGTCACAATTAGAAAGCTGTTAGTTAAAACCAATCTTATTTTTTCGCGGCTGCCGTTATATGTATCATCCGAATATAAAAGGAATAAGGCCTCGGGCGCTTTATATGAGATTGTACGAGTCGCTGAAAAAACAGATTTTAGACAATGGACTCATTTGGGGGATAATATTCACTCTGATGTATATGTGGCAAATCAATTAGGAATAAAGGCAAAGCATTTTCAATTTGAACGGTTACTTGAATGGGAAACTCAGGTGTTGAAAGATCATGAGAATGATGAATATAGACAATTATTGATAGGAACGGCTAGAAATACCCGGTTAAAAGAAAGTTTTTCTGAATCGGGGATGATAGGCTGTTCAATCGGGGGAGCTGTTCTGTTTCCGTATGTATGGTGGATTCTTCAGGAAAGCAGAAGAAGAGGCATTAAAAGACTTTATTTTATTGCGCGCGATGGTTTTGTTTTAAAAAAGTTGGCGGATATTGTGATTGAGCAGTATCGGTATGAAATTTCTACACATTATATATATGGTTCTAGAAAAGCATGGCGTATGCCATCTGTGAGTGCGAAAAATTGTGATGTTTATAAACTGATTGCTTGGTCACATACTTTTAATATAAAAAATATTACTGACTTAGCAGAGGTGTTACAACTGCCGGTACATGATTTTGTTCGATTTTTGCCGATACAATACCAAGATGAAAAGCAAAAAATATCGCCTTTAATCTTGTTTTTGTTAACGATAAAATTAAGTAAAAACATTGAATTCAAGGGATATTTATGTTCAGTACATAAAAAAACGAGAGCGAATGTTATTGCTTATTTGCAACAGGCGGTCGATTTTACTGATGATTTGTTTGCTTTTGTTGATTTAGCGGGCGGAGGATTGACCCAGGGGTGTTTAGCGGAAATTATAAGTGATTTTTATGATAAGAAGGTTCAAACCTTTTTCTTTAAATTGGATCGCATGCATTTGATGGATAATAATATTTGTTATGCTTTTTTGCCGAGTTACTTGCATTTGAACCTTATTGTAGAGATGCTGTGCCGAGCCCCTCATGGACAAACCGAAGGTTATCGTGAGACGGCAAATGGAACGTTTGTGCCTGTGTTAAAAGCAGGTGAAGAAAAAGCGTTAATCGATCACGGGTTTAATGATTATATTGCAGGTATGGAATTATTTGTGGAAAATTATGTTACGGTACTCAAAAATTCGACCTTACAGGGAAATAAAGTAAATGTTTTATTGAAATATTTGGAGTATATTACGAAAACACCAAATGAAGAAGTCCTTAATTTTTTTGCTGGTATGCCAAACAGTGTAACAGGACGTGAAAAAAAAGTAATTGAATTTGCGCCAGTATTGTCACGTAAGCAACTGCGCTATTTCTATGTCTTTAATCCGTATAGTAATGATCCGATTGAAAAATTTTATAACGGTTCGAATTTAGAATATTCTTTGTTGCGTTGCAGCCCAAATGATCGACGAAAAATTGAAATTTATAAAAAAAATAGGGAAAATCTCTTCGATCGATTTGAAAAACTGAACCAGAAGTGGATAAGACCTAAATATAAAAATTATAAAGATTTCGTAAATGATTTTCCGGTTGAGTTGTTGGAACCTAGAATTGTTCTATATACAGCTGGAAAATTGGGACAATTGTTATATAATAAAATCAGTAAACTGCATATGAGCAGTGTGGTTCAGTGGGTAGATGGAAAATATGATACATATCAGCAGAAGGGATTACCGGTAATACCTGTTTCTGATATCGGTAAGGTTGAATATGATCAAATTATTATTGCAATTTCCAATGAAGTCATAGCTGAAAACATCAGAAAATCACTAAAAATACAAGGAATTCCTAATGAAAAAATTGTTGGGGTGAATTTGTTTATTACTTGGGTTTAAAATAATACGCGTGATTTTATGAAAGGTGGTTAAATTTATGAAGTATGATTATTTAATTGTTGGTGCGGGACTCTTCGGTGCAGTCTTTGCTCAAGAAGCAAAAAAACAAAATAAAAAATGTTTGGTACTAGAAAAACGTTCGCAGATTGCCGGTAATATATTTACGGAAAATATTGAAGGAATAAACGTCCATCGGTATGGCGCTCATATTTTTCATACAAGTGACCGGAAAATATGGGATTATGTGAATCAATTTGCAGAATTTAACCAGTATATTAATTCTCCCATTGCAATTTATAAGGATGAGTTATATAATCTGCCATTTAATATGAATACGTTTAGTAAAATATGGGGAATTCGTACACCGGCAGAAGCACAGAAAAAGATTGCTGAGCAAATAGCAGCATCGGGTACGCAGGAACCACGTAATCTAGAGGAGCAAGCAATTCGTTTGATTGGACAAGATCTTTATGAGAAGCTGGTAAAGGGCTATACGGAAAAACAATGGGGGCATTTATGTACGGAGCTGCCTCCTTTTATTATTAAACGTTTACCAGTAAGATACACGTATGATAATAATTATTTTAATGATCGTTATCAAGGAATTCCAATTGGTGGGTATACAAAGTTGATTGAAAAATTATTAGATGGTATTGAAGTTAGATTAAATACCGATTATCTGTTGCAGCGAGACACTTTTGACGCGATGGCTGATAAAATAGTTTTTACAGGTCCGATTGATGCGTATTATAAGTATGTCTGCGGTGATCTTGAGTATAGAAGTTTACGTTTTGAAACCGAAGTTTTGGATATGGAGAATTATCAAGGCAATGCTGTCATTAACTATACAGAAAAAGAAATTCCTTATACGAGGATTATCGAGCATAAGCATTTTGAATTTGGTACGCAGCCCAAAACCGTTGTGACGAGGGAATATCCGATGCAATGGCAACGCGGCGATGAACCTTATTATACAGTGAATGATGAACGTAATACGCAAACTTATAATGCGTATAGAAAACTAGCCGACAAAGAAAATCGTGTTATTTTCGGTGGCAGACTTGGTAGTTATAAGTATTATGATATGGACAAAGTGATTGAGGCAGCTTTATTGGCAAGCATAAAAGAGTAAGGGCGGTGTTCTTTTGGGAAAATCAAGTAAGAAGTTAGCCAAGAATCAAAAGAAAAATAAATCAACCGAATTGAAAGCAAAAATCACAGAATATAAAGAAGCTGGCAATATAAAGGCAGCATTGGATGTAGTCGTTGAATTATTCAATTTAAAGTGCTATGACGTGGAGGTTCTTTTTGACGCGGCGGAACTTTATTTTCTAGATGAGGACTATGAAAGGGCGGCAGTGTGGGCTGATAAAACCATGGAGTTTGAACCAACACATGTAGGAGCACGTATTTTACTCAGTCAGATTTGTTTCCTTAAGAATCGTCTTAAGGATGGTTTGGCAGTCTTAGAATTTATTTTAAACACGACACAACATTTAACGGATCAGCAAACAGAACAAATTCAAGGAAGCCTTGAATCTTTGAATAGTTCAACACGGGAACTATGTATAGCGTATCCTAATATTACAAATTTTATGAATTCGGTTGGAAATCTTGAGAAATCAGAAAATTTGCCTACTCTGAATAAGTCTGAAGAGCGTATAGGTTTGAAGAAGACTGTTACAGTTGTAGTGGATCAAGAGGCTGAGGGCGTTAAAGAGGTGGTGCAATCGGTACAAGCTTTAAAAAAAGAAGTTGCTAATAAAAAAGTTTCGTTGCAGGAAAAGATTACGTTATATAATTCATTTGCAGGGCAGGCCTATTATGAGGATCAATTGGGCGATGCTGAAATTTTGTTACTGGCAGCATTGGAACTTGATGAATATAATGTAGAAAGTTTACGAAATATGGTTTTGCTGGCCGTTGCTGCGCATGATACGGTGAATGCATTGCAATATGCGGAAAAACTTCCGACTACGGATTTTGTTTTGCTGAAATTCATCAAAGATAATAGCTAAATAAAATTTTACTGATGGAGTGGCCAATGAAAATAGAGAGTTGTCAAACAAATACGGATGTGGCGCTTGAGCAAATGATCAATCAGCTTCAATTGAGACTGGTGGCAGAGCCGGAGAATGGCGACTTGTGGTATTTTTTGGGCGTTGCCTATTATCAATTAAAAAATAATATAGCAGCCATTCCCGCCTTAAAAAAAGCAGTGCAGTATCATACGGGGTATGATGTGGAAGCCTATAGTTTGCTTAGTTATATTTTTATAGAACAGAAAGACTATGTGCAAGCGGTGGAAATGGTCGAGCTGTCACTTAGAGTTTTACCACTTGGCAAGTATAAACGTGATAAGGCTTTTTTACCGAATCTTTTGCGGGGATTAGGAAGTCTTGAGTTGCGTTTGGGAAGCCCAGGACGTGCCGCGAATGCTTATTTGAGAACAGTATACAGTGATGAGGATTTTGGCGAACAGGTGCGGGCGTACAGCGGCTATTTACTATGTCTTCATTATGAAAATGGAATCAGCAATGCTGAACTTTTTGCTGTACATAAAAAGTATCAAGATTTCTTTGTTGATAGCAAGCCATTTAAACATGCAAAGCCAAAATGTAAAAAAAAATTGCGGATCGGGTATATTTCTCCTGATTTTCGCAGTCATGTGATGTTTTATTTTATGTATAATTTATTGACGGCCTATGATCATACAGCCTTTGAGGTGATTTGTTATTCGCTGGGGGACGCGGATGGCTTTACGGAGCTTTTGCAAAGTAAAGTTGATGGCTGGCGGACGGTTCATTCTTCAGATTATGCTGGGGCGGCGCAGTTGATTTATGAGGATCAAATTGATATTTTAGTGGAACTTGCCGGACATTCCTGTAATGGTGGGCTGCCGATTTTGGCTTATAAGCCAGCACCAATTCAGGTCTCTGGTTTGGGCTATGTTAATACGACTGGGCTGGCGGCGGTGGATTATTTTTTAACGGATCGGTATGTTGATCCACCCGGAACTGGTGACAATGAATTTGTGGAAAAATTATATCGTTTGCCGCACAGCCAGTTTTCATATACGGGTCGCAGTGATGCTAAAGCGACGGAAGGTGCGGCTTGTATTCGTAATAATTTTATTACATTTGCCTGCTTTAATAATTTTGCGAAAGTGACAAAGGAAGTTTTGCAGGTTTGGCAAAGTATTATGGCAAGTGTTCCCGGCAGCCGGCTTTTATTGAAAACAGAAATTTTCAGCAGTGAATCGGCTTGTAATTTGGTGAAAGGTCGTTTAAAAGCTGTCGGTTTTGATTTGGAGCGGGTTGAGCTGCGGGGTTATTCGTTTGATTATCTGAATGAATACCTTTCGGTCGATATTGCACTGGATACATTTCCCTATCCGGGCGGGGGAACGACATTTGATGCACTTTATATGGGGATACCGGTTTTGACATTAAAAGGCCAAAGACATGGTGCTCGATTTGGTTATAGTATATTAAAAAATATTGGTTTAGATGACTGGATTGCCCAGTCGGAGACGGAATACATTGTCAAAGCCATAGAATTTTCCAGGCAACCTAAACTTTTGGATACGTTGCATAGAAATTTGCGGGCGGTGATGTTGGATTCACCTTTAATGGATGAAAAACTGTATATGAAAGATATTGAGACTATGTATCACTCCATGTGGCAGTGTTATCAAGTTGCAAATAAAAAGTAAACATAAAAAACTGCCGCTGATTTTATCTTATGCCGCTATGGGCTGGTGATAAAAATCAGAAGCAGTTCTTTTTTGTTTATTGTATGCCATTTACTAAGTTACTGAGAGTGGAGTTTGCACTGGTCTGATCCGAAGCATTTTTTTGGTCTTGGGCTGCATTTAAGGCATTTAATCCTTCCGCACTTAAATTTGTTTGATAGGCTGGTCCGGATTTTTCATTTAGCGATGGAGTAGCATCTGTTTTACTGGTGTCATTGGTTTTCGCTGTACTTGAGGATGAACTTTGGAGTTGTTCAATTTGCTTTTCGATTTGATCGGCTTGTTTTTGTAAGGTCTTAATCGAATTTTCATTTTCTTTTGATTTTGTAGCTTGTAATTTCGTGATTTGTGCCTCTATGGTTGTTTTTTCTTGTTTTAATTTATTGATGTTATTTAGTGTATCTTGGGCGGCACTTGTAGAAGTTGATGAAACGGCTGTAATTGACATCATTGATCACTCCTTGTATAAAATAAATTCCCTTGCCTTCTATTATATCAAATAAAAAATCTCATGTAAGGATAAATATGATTTTCATCGATTAAATTTACAGAGGAATTTGCTGGATCGTATCGTAAAATCACTACTGATGGATTCGTAGCGATTTGTGTCGTGAGTAGAACGAGCGTATAATGAAGTTATTAAAATTATAGAAAAAGCGAGGGGATTATGCAATGGACATGGATATGAGTATAGCATCTTTATCTGTAGGGCTCAGCCAATATAAGACGGAGCAAAAAATGGGTGCATCTATTTTGAAAATGTCGATGAAAGATATGAGTGACGATGTAGGGGCGCTTTTGCCGTCGGCAGCTGACACAGCGAACATGGCAGTTGATCCATCGGTTGGATCTGTACTTGATGTTAAGGCATAAAGTCTAAAATTGTCGCGAGGAGAATTGATTTTTCATTTTTTATGTATAAAAATGAATTCTATATTAAAAATATTTTGCTTAAAGCTTGTATTGTCTGTAAATATCTAAGAATGTAAAGAATCATTTATGAATATTAATGAAAAAATTGAATTTTAAGAAATATGCAGATTTTTGAAATATTTCTCTTGATTTTTTCTTGTGAGAAACTTATACTTAATCTTAGAGAACATAATGCTTGGGTCCGTGTTTGCATCTTGGCATGAGTGATGGGGAAACCTGAGTGGCTCTTAAAACTCAAAAGGTGAGGGGATTTTTTAATGGCTTTCGAAGACAAGACTTTGGTATGTAAAGATTGTGGTAAGGATTTTGTTTTTAGTGTAGGAGAACAAGAATTCTATGCAGAAAAAGGGTTCGAAAACGAACCAGTTCGTTGCCGCGATTGTCGTGATGCAAGACGTCATAGCCGTGATGGCGGAGAAGCAAGAGAAGCACGTCGTATGTATACAGTAATTTGTGCTGAATGCGGCAAAGAAACGCAAGTACCTTTCGAACCTAAGAATGATCGTCCAATTTATTGCCGCGATTGTTTTAATGCTAAAAGAAGCTAAATTAAAAACGCAATATATTTATTTTTAATTCAGTATCTGGCTATTGAGCTCGGAGAAATCCGGGCTTTCTTTATTTTAAGGAGGAAAAATTATGTCAAAGAAGTTTTTGCTATTATGTATGATGAGTCTTTTTGTTTTGACAGCTGTATTTGCAGGTTGTGGCGATCAGAAAAAAGATTCGGCAAGCGGAGAAAAGGTCTTACGCGTTGGCTGTAATGCCGATTTTGCACCGTTTGAATTTCAAGGAGAAGACAGTAAAGAATACACTGGGTTCGATATGGATTTGATTCGAGCTGTTGGTAAGGAAATGGGCTATAAGGTAGATATTCAAAATGTTAATTTTGATGGTTTGATTCCTTCACTAGAAGCCGGTAATATTGATGTTATTATTTCTGGTATGACAATCAATGATGAACGTAAAAATAAAGTTCTTTTTTCAAAACCATACTATCAATCCGGTTTAACGATTGTAGTTAAGGGTGATAATGAAGCAATTAAAGAATTTAAGGATCTTGCTGGTAAAAAGATTGCTGTTCAAATTGGCACAACCGGTGCTACCGAAGCAAAGACAATTCCAAATGCAGTTGTAAAAGAATTCAACAGTTCTGCTGATACCTTTATGGAACTGAAAGCTGGCGGCGTCGATGCTGTAGTCAATGATCGTCCGGTCAATGATTATTATATGGCAAAAAGCGGCGAAAAAAATGTAAAACGTTTGTCTGAAGTTTTGACGGCAGAAGATTATGGGATTGCTATGAGTAAGAAAAATCCTGAACTGGCAAAACAGATTGATGAAGCATTGGATAAATTAAAAGCCAATGGTGAATATGATAAAATTTATGAAACCTGGTTTGGTAAAAAACAATAGTCCAATAAAACATAAAAGCGGATGCTGCGGCATCCGCTTTTATGTTTTATTGGACTACTTGGGCTGTTGACAGTCTCCGAGGAGTGAAATATAATTAAATTAGCATATTTATACATGATTTTATCGATAAAAATTAATAGTTAGGATGAAGAGGATGAATTTTGATTTTGCACTGGTCGTAAGTTCCCTTCCACTTTTGTTGGAAGGGGCATTCGTCACGATACAGATCACAGCTATCAGCGTAAGTCTGGGGATTTGTATTGGTTTGTTTGCAGGAATAGCAAGAATTTCACATTTTTGGGCGTTGCGTGCCTTGGCGGCAGTTTATGTTGATTTTATTCGAGGAACACCGCTTTTAGTACAAATATTTTTGATGTATTTTGCTTTACCGGTTATCACAGGGATGAGAATCGATCCATTTGTGGCTGCAATTACAGCTTGCAGCGTAAATAGTGGTGCTTATGTAGCGGAAATTTTTCGGGCAGGTATTCAGTCGATTGATGAAGGACAAATGGAAGCTGGCCGATCACTTGGCATGAGTTGGTCACAAACAATGCGGTATGTTATCGTACCACAGGCTTTTAAACGTGTTATACCACCACTGGGAAATGAATTTATTGCATTGCTCAAAGATTCGTCTTTGGTTTCGGTGATTGGTTTTGAAGAGCTGACACGGCGCGGTCAGCTTATTATTGCGCGGACGTATGGGTCGCTTGAAATTTGGTTCAGTGTAGCCGTTTTGTATCTATTGATGACACTTACGATTTCTCGTTTTGTGGCTTATTTGGAACGGAGGTATAAAACAGATGATAGACATTAAAAATCTATATAAGGCCTTTGGCGAAATTAAAGTCCTCAAGGGGATTGATGTATCAATTGCTGAAAAAGAAGTGGTTGTTATTATAGGTCCAAGCGGATCGGGGAAAAGCACGCTGTTGCGTTGTATCAATTATCTGGAAGAGCCAACTGCGGGTGAAATTATTGTGGATAAAATTCCCTTGAATAATGAGTCCAATATCAATAAAGTTAGGGAAGAAGTCGGAATGGTTTTTCAACGGTTTAATTTATTTCCACATATGACTGTTTTGGAAAACATTCTTTTAGCTCCGATGAAGGTTCGCAAATTGTCAAAGGATGTTGCTAGAGCGGATGCTCTTAGTCTGTTGGAAAAAGTCGGACTTTCTGATAAAGCACAGGCTTATCCGGCACAGTTATCGGGCGGCCAGCAACAACGTGTTGCAATTGCCAGAGCTTTGGCTATGAAGCCTAAAATTATGCTCTTTGATGAGCCAACGTCAGCCCTTGATCCAGAAATGGTCAATGAAGTGCTGGAAGTAATGAAGAAGCTTGCTAAAGAGGGCATGACCATGGTTGTAGTGACCCATGAAATGGGCTTTGCTCGTGAAGTAGGTGATCGGGTTTTATTTGTTGATGATGGGAAAATTGTTGAACAGGCCGCACCTGCAGTTATTTTTGAACATCCGCATGAAGAAAGAACAAAATTGTTTTTATCAAAAGTTTTATAATACAAATAAAGAATAAAATACTTATTGTTTGTAACGGACTTACAAGTAATGAACACTCTGAAAGTATAAATGTATTATATGAAAGCACACTGGAGAAAGTCGTTGACATATGCAAGTAAGAGTTTTATAATGTAAAGCGTGGCCACTGATAGGCCTAGTTTATTTGTAGGAGGAATTTCAAATGGTTGGTAAAGTAAAATGGTTTAGCGCAGAAAAAGGTTATGGTTTCATTGAAAGAGAAGATGGTGGCGATGTATTCGTACATTTTTCCGCAATTCAGGATGAAGGTTTTAAAACCTTAACTGAAGGACAAGGTGTTGAATTCGAAATTGTTGAAGGCGCTAGAGGCCCACAAGCATCGAATGTAACAAAAACTGCGTAATTTGGTCTAATTTAATTTATGCGAACCCGGCTTAGGATGAACCTAATCCGGGTTTTTTATTTTACCTAAAAATAAGTGTAGCGAGTCATTATATTTTTCAAAATCATAGAAAATTTGTAACATATGGTGAGAATTGCAATAATTATGGAAAATAATTGTAAAGTTTCTGAAAGTTTTCGTATTTTAGGTAGGAGTTTTTTTATGTGTGGAGAATATATATAATATAGGATACAGGAAAGGGGATGGATGCATATGGCAACATTCACTATTAGAGGTAAAAACATTGAGATTACTCCAGCTTTAAGAGACTATGTAGAAAAGAGAGTGGGTAAAGTCACTAAGTATTTTGACAAAGTGGGCGAAATCACTGTACTCCTTACCGTAACGAAAGGCCGGCATATTGTAGAGGTAACTGTACCCGTTCAGGGCGTGTTATTACGTGGCGAAGAAGCAACAATGGATATGTACACGTCAATTGACCTCGTTATTGAAAAATTAGAAAGACAAATCCATAAACATAAAACGAAACTGGAAAAAAGATTCCGTGCTGGCAGTTTCAAGACAGAAGCAATTGTGCCACCGGTTATTTCAAATACAGAAGACGACAGTGATGAATATTCCGTTGTTAAGACCAAACGTTTTGCGGTCAAACCAATGGATGTTCAAGAAGCAATTATGCAAATGAATCTTGTGAACCATGATTTTTTTGTATTCCGTGATTCTGAAAGTGATGAAACAAATGTCGTATATCGTCGTAAAGATGGTAATTATGGTTTGATTGAGTCAGGTGTATAAAACTTTTAATTAAAATGATCAAAAAGGTCTTGCTGTGTGACATGCCTCTTTTTTAGGAGAATGTTCATCATGGCAGGATCTTTTTGATTTTTATATCAAGAAAAAACATTCTTTTGCGAGTAATCTTGTATATATTTTTTGACTTATACCAGATAGTTTGATAAAATCGTATGATAGGCTTAATAGTGGCACTAGTATGTGCAAATTTCGAGGAGTGATTCTGATTGTTCGGGTTTTTAAAGAAATTTTTAGGCGATAATAATGAAGCAGAAATAAAACGTATGCAGGAAATTGTAGATAAAATAAATACATTAGAAGGTGACTTACAAGGTCTGAGTGATGGGTCTTTATGTGCTAAGACAGGGCAGTTTAAACGCCGTTTGGAAAATGGTGAAACATTAGATGACATTTTACCAGAAGCTTTTGCGGTTGTAAGAGAGGCTTCTCATCGTGTACTTGGCATGCGGCATTTTGATGTGCAGATGCTAGGTGGTATTTGCCTGCATGAAGGGCATATTGCTGAAATGCGTACAGGTGAAGGTAAAACACTTGTTGGGACATTACCAACTTATTTGAACGCTCTCACGGGCAAAGGGGTACATTTGATAACAGTCAATGATTATTTGGCAAAACGTGACAGCGAATGGATGGGGCGCTTATACCAATTTTTAGGATTAACAGTTGGTTTGATTGTCCATGATATGGATTTTCCAGAACGTAAACATGCCTATGATTGTGATGTTACTTTTGGGACGAATAATGAGTATGGTTTTGACTATCTGCGGGATAATATGGTTATTTATAAGGATCAAATGGTACAGCGTCCACTTAATTATGCAATTGTCGATGAAGTAGATAGTATTTTGGTCGATGAAGCAAGAACGCCGCTGATCATTTCCGGCCCTGGTGATAAGTCCACTGATATGTATCGTATTATGGCGCTGGCAACGGCACCGCTTGTTGAAGGTACAGATTATACGGTGAATGAAAAAGAAAAAGCTGTACTGCCAAACGAAACAGCCATTGCTAAAGTTGAAAAAGCCTTGAATGTAAAAAATCTTTATGATAGTGCAAATATTGAAATGTCACATTGTTTTACGCAGGCATTACGTGCCAAAGCGTTGATGAAGCGTGACCGCGACTATGTGGTTCGTGAAGACGAAGTTGTGATTGTTGATGAATTTACGGGGCGCTTAATGTTTGGCCGTCGTTATTCTGATGGTTTGCATCAAGCGATTGAAGCCAAAGAACAGGTAACGATCCAACGTGAATCACAAACACTGGCAACCATTACATTCCAGAATTATTTCAGGATGTATAAGAAGTTAAGCGGGATGACAGGGACAGCTAAAACAGAAGAAGATGAATTTTTAAAAATTTACAAATTGCCGGTTATTGTTATTCCAACGAATCAGGCTATTGCGCGTGTCGATTTTCCTGATACGATCTATAAGACAAAACGGGCTAAGTATAATGCAGTTGTTAATGCCATAACGGAATCGCATCGCAAGGGGCAGCCAGTTCTTGTGGGAACGACGTCCATTGTACAGTCTGAAGAACTTAGTAAAGTATTGAAAAAAAATGGTGTGCCGCATAATGTATTAAATGCAAAATATCATGAAATGGAAGCACAGATCATTTCTGGTGCGGGGCAAAAGGGTGCTGTTACCATTGCAACCAATATGGCCGGACGTGGTACGGATATTGTTTTGGGCGAAGGCGTTGTGGAACTTGGTGGTCTGCATATTATTGGTACAGAACGTCATGAGTCACGTCGTATTGATAATCAGCTGCGTGGTCGTGCTGGCCGTCAGGGAGACCCTGGTTCTTCTAGGTTTTATTTATCACTGGAAGATGATTTGATGCGTTTGTTTGGTTCGGATAATATTGCGACCATTATGGATAAACTGGGGATGGAAGAAAACGACCCAATCGAGCATAAGCTGATTAGTCGGTCGATTGAACAGGCTCAGAAAAAAGTCGAAGCTCGTAATTTTGATATTCGTAAACATGTGCTTGAATACGATGATGTTATGAATCAGCAGCGTGAAGTGATTTATAGTCAGCGTCGTCAGATTCTGCTCGGAGAAAATTTACGGGATAACATTATGGGAATGCTTCAACAGATCATTGATGCTGCCATGGATAATTTTGCGAATGAAAAATTATACCCGGAAGAATGGGATCTTGATGGTTTGATTAAAGAAGCCAATGATATTTTTGCCCCAGAAGGTAAATTGATTAAAGCAGAACTTGAAGTGATGAGCCGTGATGAACTTGGTGATTATTTGCGTGTTGTGGCAGAAACCGCTTATCATGAACGCGAAATTTTATTCGGTGAAGAAAATATGCGCGAACTTGAAAAAGTGGTTATGCTGAAAGTTGTCGATGGTAAATGGATGGAACATCTTGATCATATGGATATGCTGCGTGAAGGTATTAATTTACGGGCCTATGGTCAAAGAAATCCGTTGATTGAATATAAAATTGAAGCATATGATGTTTTCCAGGAAATGATTGATACGATTCAACAAGATATTGCTAAGCTTATGTTTAGAGTTAATATTGTTGCACAGCAGCCGCAGCCGGAAGATCATTTAAAAAATGCCAAAGAATCGCGTGGCGAGGAAGAACCGGAAGTTGAAACGAAACAGAAACCAGTTGTAAATAAAGAACATGTGGGGCGTAATGATTTGTGTCCATGTGGCAGCGGGAAAAAATACAAGAATTGCTGCGGTCGCGATAAATAAATGACCGCCCTTAAATATATTTTGGAGTTGATAAACGTGCTTTTAGAAGATTTAAAGATAACTATTGTCGATATGGGAAAAAAGCTTGAACAAATGGGGACTTCACTTTGACGTCGCTAATAAAGAAGAGAAAATAGCCGAACTTGAATATAAGATGGGCGAACCGAGTTTTTGGGATGATTCTGAGTATGCACAGAAGATTACTATGGAACTTAATGGCGAAAAAGATAGTGTAGAAAAATATAAAGCGCTTCAGGCAAAGTATGAAGATATGCAGCTCCTTTGGGAAATGGGTATGGAAGATAAAGATGAAAGTGTGTATGGCGAAATTACCAGCACGATTAAATCGATTCAACAGGCTATTGATCAATTGGAACTCGATGTTATGTTGTCAGAAGAATATGATGCTAACAATGCTATTTTGACATTACATGCGGGTGCTGGTGGAACCGAAGCGCAGGACTGGACACAGATGCTGCTTAGGATGTATGGACGCTGGGCAGAACGTAATGGCTTTTCGGTGGAAACAATTGATTTTCTGCCAGGTGATGAAGCGGGCGTTAAGTCAGCTACAATCATGATCAATGGGCATAATGCCTATGGCTATTTAAAGGGTGAAAAAGGGGTTCATCGTCTGGTTCGTATATCACCTTTTGATGCGAATGCCCGCCGTCATACATCGTTCTCCGCGTGTGATGTCATGCCGGAAATCGATGAAACGGTGGAAGTGGACATCAATATGGCTGATATACGAGTTGATACGTATCGCGCTAGTGGTGCTGGTGGACAGCATATCAATAAAACAGACTCTGCTGTTCGTATGACACATCTGCCAACGGGAACGGTGGCTCAATGTCAAACACAGCGTTCACAGCTGCAAAATAGAGTTCAGTGTATGAAGCTCCTTAGAGCCAGATTGTTTGAACTGGAACAGCAGAAAAAGGCAGATCAGCTGGCTGAAATTGATGGTGAACATCAAAAAATCGAGTGGGGCAGCCAGATTCGTTCGTATGTATTCCAACCGTATAATATGGTCAAAGATCATCGGACCAATGCTGAAACTGGTAACACACAGGCTGTTATGGATGGCGATCTTGCTATGTTTATTGAAACGTATTTGAAGGCGAAAGCGAACAATGAATTATAAAGAGCAAGAGGGACTGCTGCTTTTCAAGGCAGTTAGTCCCTTTCTTTGCAGAAATTGAGAGTAGATACACTCCTTTGATCAATAAAATTAAATTAAATTGAATTCGGGTGAAGTTATGTTCAAAGGGTTGACTATTTTAGGAATATTTATCATACTATTAATCGGGTTCAGTGAAATGTTTTTGCCAGCCTTATTAGCCAATCGGCTTACGGCGGCAATGCAAACTCGGCTACAAACGGAGCAGGTTGTGGCAAGTGTCGAACAGTCACCAGCTTTTATGATGCTGTTGGGTAGGTTTGATACAATTGATGTCAAGGCAGAAAATGCAGTTTTGAATAAGGTGCAGTTTGATGAACTTGATTTACATGTCAATAAAGCACAACTGGATTTGCAGCAGATTTTGTTTGCACAGAGCTTCAGCGTGCAAACGGCGCAGGAAATATCATTAAAAGGTGTATTGTCAGAAGAGCAGCTTGCAGCAGCGCTTTCACAAAAAGAGAGTAAACTACAAGATGTTAAGGTTCAGGTTACACCGGATCAAATCCATATTCAAGGCGGAATTCCGCTTTTAGGAAAATCCATTTCAGTTACAGTGGAAGGCCGCTTGCTAGTGGATCAAAATCGTATTTTGTTCCGGATGGAAAAAGTAGATATCAAAAATGCATTGCTTGGTAAAATGGGAGCAAATTTATTTAATGACTTAGTATTAGTTGATTTAAATAAATTGCCTTTTGATGTTATGTTGACTAAGATTGAGCAGGAAGATGGGAAAGTTGTCATTACTGCCGATAATCATAAAAATGAATAGTATTTGCCGTTCAATCAGTAAGTACTATATCTGAATTTTGCTCGTAAGGTGGAGAAGAAATTGAAGATTTTCAAGTATAGTCGATGGCTGATAGCTTTTATTATTGTGGGTTTAGTGGCAGCGATGATCG
>Ga0302210_10000257_pt1 | contig 24770 bp, 28 predicted proteins | sample II_Fen_E3_2_FD_198793 | JGI IMG/M metagenome (GOLD analysis project Ga0302210, IMG submission 198793) | Peat permafrost microbial communities from Stordalen Mire near Abisko, Sweden - II_Fen_E3_2 | ecosystem: Environmental > Terrestrial > Soil > Wetlands > Permafrost | place: Sweden: Abisko... | reverse complement strand
CGCCAACTTGTAGCTTTTTAAATTCTAATGCAGTCATAATACCTCCTTTTATTTAGAAAAGAAAGAGTCTAATTTCTTAAACTCTTTTGTAAATATACATTCTTATCCTAATCTTATTCCGTGTAAAACTTTTCCATCACAAATCATTTTTATTACGTCGCATCCAGAATCAAATGATATATTCTTAGCATTCCAATTATTACTTAACTCATTTACGCGTTTTATCGCGTCACCTTTTGTTAGACATAACTCGTGTCCAAGTTTATACATATTCAATCCATTGACCTTAACTTTTTCAATGTCCCCAATTTCAAATTCATCATTTTTACTCATCATAAATCCTCCTTATATATTCTATTATAGGAGTTGTTTACTACGCGAGTTACACCATTTCATAGCATTGAATTCTTTCTTACTAGTTAATGCTCTACTAATAGCAATATCAATACTAGCTCTACTCTTCAAATGATAGTAGTACAGATCTATATAAGGACTGTTTAAGCGGTCTATACGCCCAGCAGCTTGCGTTACAACCTTATAGCTATAGTTCTGCGAAAAGAATATTATAGTGTCCGTAGTGATACAATTCCAGCCTTCACAACCAGCAGTATACTGTACCAAATATACCCACTTATTACCTCTTGGTATTTCCTGATGCATATGACCATTCCATTCTGCAACTTCAAATCTATTATTAGCATCATAATCACAGGCTTCTGTATCATTGCCAGCATTCCAAAATACATTATGCAATATATCTAATTCATAATTAAAATTGTAGAATATAATAGCTGTATTTTTTGTCTCTAGAATATCAAGCATTTTATCAACTCTTGACTCATCGGAATTTACAATTTGTCTAAGAATTCCACACAGTACTGATGCTTGTGCTATAGGTTCATCTTTATACGGATTCCATCTAGTCTTCATTACTTTTTTATAAGTCTCTACATCGTAATCAGTATATACATTCATATGATGTGGTATTGTCAATCTTTCAAAATCCATATTTATTAATATTTTATCTCGTAATCTAATAAGCCTTCCAGTATTAATATATTTCTCTATCTGAGGCCATTTCGAATATCGTTTAAATACTGCATGTTCTCGTTCAAATTCTGTTTTATTCTTGTAGAATCCATTTGCTACAAATACTGGCATATAATCCGTCCAGGTATCACCAGGTGTGGCTGATAATATAATCCAATTGTTATTCTTTGCTATATTCCAAAATGCTTTAACCCATGCACCAGATCCAGTTACTTTATCTTCATCAAATACAAAGAATGCATTTCTGATAGTTATATATTTCTTAATATTATTCCATGAGTCTATTACTATTTTTTGATCATATTGATTTATAGTTGGATCGGTAGATATATAAAAATTAGCTAGTTCACCATCCCATTCACAACTATCACGTTTCATAGCAGTTGTTATTATATATAAATCTTGTGGTGGATTATGCATTGGCGTATAATTCTCATAATCTAGTAGACGCCCACCATTTTGTTTGAAGTAATAGTATAGTCCTGTTCTAGATTTTCCGCTACCAACACCACCATTAAATATGCATCCATTAGTGCCTTTGTTCACGGCATCAAGTTGATAATCTCGTAGAAAAGGAGTTTGTTCTTTACTCATTATATCACCTCCACATAAATAAAATAAAGAGTCTAAGTTTTAAACCTAGACCCTCTATAATTGTAACTATAAATTATTTGTTCTTTGTGTATACTAATGCACCAACCACAACTACATCTTGTGTATGTGCTAGTACCATTTCATCACGTACATCATTAAATGTCATGCCCCTAGAATCAACTATATCATATCCGTTCGTAGGTTTCATGCGCTTCACACTATCTATAAAGCTAATAAGGTCTGGATCAAATCCTTTTATATTATCCTTTTTTAAATATGAAGCACTAACTGCACCAATACTAATACCGATTACTATCATGACTATTTCATGTTTATGATCAACTGCCCAGTTTTTTACTTCCTTTGCTTTGTTCTTAATCTTTTCATTCATATTACTACTCCTTCAAATTTTTATTTAGTCTCATAATATGGACTGTTTAATCCGCGAAGTTTATTCTGCATCATCCTCAAGTTCATTGATAGCATCTTCCATATCTGATGGATCTGCAAATCTATCTACTTCCTGTGTAATCTCCATTGCCTTTAGATATGCCGCTCTGTAGGTCTTACCACTAACTTCAGCATCGTAAGGACGTATATCTAAACTAACAGATGCAATATCAATGTCATCAAGAATTGCTATACTATGCTCAGTTAATTTAGTTCTTGCCTTACCTGAAACTAGATATATTGCTGGTCCATTTTCATTAAACTTTGCTTTTACCGATAAATACATAAATGGTTCATCACCCTCTTCTTTAGGAGCCTTCTTTTTTACATTCCAGCAATCGCCAAACTTATTAAGGTCTTTTAATAATGCGTCATACTGTTCTTCCGTTTCGATAACAATAGCGAAATTTCTATCGCCCTCACGATTGTACGTGCTACCTTCACCTTTAAAATTTCTAAAGATAATTCTAGCTCCATCAATTTGTAAAATACCTCTTGGTGCAAATGTTAAATTCATCATAATTTTAAATCTCCTTCAATTTGTTTTATTTTTTAGAAAGAAAAGAGTCCAATTTCTTAGACCCCATATATCTTTTAGTGTAATGGTATATTTCTACATTTTTTTATACTTTCCATTCCAATACTCGCCCAATGTATCCACTCAGTTTTATCAGTATCATATTCATGTTTTTTCATTTCATATAATGCCTTATCTCTAAGTTTACGATATTTTGCGTATTTTAGATTGTTTGATATTCTTTTAATAATATTCATAATATCACCATCCTTTCATTATAGGATGTGTTTATTACGCGAACTAATTAAATGGTAATCCTTCTTCTTCGTCAGCATCATCTGGAATATACATATCTACTTTAGGTTTTGGGATGTATGGATCATTGGACGCAAACCATTCAAAGTCTCCATATGTATTAATTGTTGAAATGGCATCATCGACCAACTTGTTATAGAAATCTTTATTAATATCTTTTTCCATATTGTTATTCTTAACTGTTTCTGATTCTAACCATCTATATCCAGAAGCACCAGATGCATTGTTATTCTTACCATTGTACACACGGTATAATACACCACCATTACAACCATCTTTAACAGTACAGAATTGTCCAACTCTACCTACAAACTTCAAATCATGACCATCGGCTATATCCTCTTCTAACGCTTCATATTCTGGGTAAGATTTATCTTTTAGCCTATCATCAATGTCCATTTTCTTAAGCATCTTATCACGCTGCTTCTCAAGTAACGTTACATCTTGGAGATTCTCATTCATATCCAAATATAGATCACCTTTTGACACAGCAAAGGTTTCGCAAAGATCTTCAAATACGATATCCTCTTTACTAAATAATGTTTTAAACACGTAAGGAATAGCAAACTGTGTACCAGTAGCTGTCCATTCTCCACCATGTTCATTACAATCATCTGGAACGTATCCATATAACTTCATACATTGTTCTGGTGTAGCATATTTTGCAATATACACAGCCTTATTTACTAGGCACATACGTTCATAAGTTGCCTCATGTTCAAATGTATATCCATACAGCAATCCAAAATCCATTACAAACTTAATAATTTCTGGAGTAGCATCAGGTATCTTAATTGAATCTGTCTTAATATGAGCTACTGTAAATCCACGTTTCATAACCTCTTCTCGTAAATCTACCATGAACAATGCTCCACGCTTAGCCATGATATTATCTACGTTACGTTTATCTTTGAATGGGTTATCAAACGAAGCACTAGTAAGTCCGTACACTGAATTAATTGCAGTCTTTAATGCATTGGCTAATTGCTTAGCAGTCATCTCACCATTGATAACTTTTTGAATATATGGTGTTAATTTACCATCAAGCATATCATTAACATCTGCCCAAGCCTTATGTTTGATACTAACTCTACCCTCAACTATTTCTCTGAATGCTTTTGTAAATTTAACTCCAAATATACACTCAGCAATACCACTATGAGGATGTTGCGATACAATATCTAACAATGCATCGTTACCCCATATTCCAGGTTCTGAAACTACTAATCCACCCTCACCAAGAACTCTACGCTCTGGATTTGGATTGTTTTCATTAAATTCTTTATATGTTGATTTACCAAATGAATATTTATAACCTGGAAAATATGGAAGTATACTAAGAGCATTACCATGTAACCCCGCCATCATTTCCGGACAAGCCTCAGCTAAGAATTTTCGTGTATCATCATCCATATCATAAACTGGTTCAGCCATATTTCTATAATTAAACTGTCCTTGTGGTTTTCTATCCTTACCAAATATGATCCTAGTTGTTAATGTATTTGTAGTATCATTTACTGTCATATTAGCTAAATCAGCCAATATTTGTCTTGCTGTCCAATCAGCAGATAAGTAATGAAATGCCGATTCAGTAGCAGTAACATCATTATCGCAATAATCAGCAACTTTAGGCCATAACTCTTCTGGAACAGGTTCATCCCATGGTAGTCCTAATTCTTGATGATGTATTCCCATCTCTATCTCAAGTTTTTTCAAACTTTTTTTATTACCAGACGATGCAAAATCATAAACATCAGTATATGATAAATTATAAGCTTCTAAGAATCCAGCAGTAAGAATACCATTATCAATAATCTTTTTTGATAATTTATACAGTTGCATATTATCATATCCCATTACTCTAGCATATAACAAATGATTATCATATTTACGACAGTTGAATCCTACTAATTTCATATTTAATAATTCTTGTATTTGCTCTGATGTTGGATTAAACATGTGGGCAATAGGTTTACCATCACCCTCAACTTTCCAACCAACATAAAATAAATTTGGAAATACCTCAATATCAAATATTATCATTGGTTTATCCACATCATCAATACTAGAATTATCAATCTCATTATCTGATTTAAATGGTATTGTTGATATAAGATTTAAGCAATACTCACTTTGATGACTACTTTGTGCTGCAAATGCTACTATTTCATTTTTCATATTTGATACATCGTAACTAATACCTTGACTTTTTGCTTCTTGTAATATTTTATTAATAAAATCCATTGACGGTTTTGTTCCAGCATGAACTTCTTTATTTAAACATTTTTTAATTGTTGTTCGTAAACCTCGTTCAGTTGCTAGTATATCTTTGTTTATCATTTTCTCTCCTTTCAACGGTAGCCCAGAACTAATTTGTGCTATAGGCAAGTCGTTACACTTTGATAATTTACGTCTAAGTGAACTATTACCATTGAATACTTTAACTTCTATATGCTCTTCAAACACTCTGCTGAGCTTCTCTGGGTCCCCATTATACAAATAATGAAGATGTATACCAGCACCACCTTTACTAACCTCAGCATACGTTTTTGGCCATGTTGATGCGGCCATAGCATTTAATTCATAGTTTTTATTACCATCGGCATCTGGTATATCAAAATCAATTACAATATGATTTATTGGAACTCTAACATAATGCAATTTAGAAGTGTCAATACTAGATAATTTTGTTGTAACTTTATCCCATGCTTTAAGTGGTATCTCTTTTTCATTTGTAGTTGCATATTGTGCATAACAGTCTGACCACTCAGAATCAAATAAAGATTTTTGTTCACTTAGCATTAGCCAACCTTTTTCAGTAACGTTTGGATTGTTTATTGATTCTTGTTCTTTTTTCTTATCCGTTACTGGTAATCCAGTTTCGAATTTCTCAGTAAGAAAACCAGAATAGTAACTACGTACTCTGGTGCCATCATCCAAGGCAAACCTATCTTCAAAAGATTTAAAATAATTCTTAATTTCTTCTTGGAATGCTCGTCTTGGTAATGGGTATAATACTTTTGCATCATCGCAATAGGTTTTATATAGTTCCCAAGCACTTTTTAATGTTACACCATTATCGCGTACAAATATATGATAGCAATCTATAACATAATTATAGAAATCATTTGATGCACTAAGCATTGCTGTTGGTATATAATTATCGTATGCTCCAGGATTCTCTAAATATACTTCTCTACAATGCCAAGCAATACCACCAAGTTCAAAACTAACTTGTTTCATTGAATCATTATATACTTTAGTTGCAAGTTTATTGCCAGATGGTGCTACATCAATCAAACGTCGTATAAGTCCAGATTTAGCATCTGTAATCTTTACTGGTTTATTTGTACCCATAAATAAGAATGTCTTAAATTTACTATCGTATGCACTTTTAAACTTTTCATTAATGGTCATCATCTCATGTGAGACTAAACTATTAAGTCTAGTATTATCCTCAATATGAGATAAATCACCATCATGTTGTATTGCTATTAATGGATTTGTTTTAAATGCTTCCAATGCAAATGCATTACTGCTAGATCCTAATACCTTAGCATCAAATGCAGAATAATACCCATCAAATAACATTTGTATTATATTCAATACTGTAGATTTACCAGAACCTTGTGAACCATATAATACTAAAAACTTTTGTATTTTTTTAGAATCACCAGTAACAACTGCACCAATTGCCCATTCTAATTTATGTCTATCTTCTTCTAAATATAGTGTTGACATCAATAAATCATATGCCGAAGTAGCACAATCTTCCAATGGATATGATAAACGTTTACTTGCATAGTCTCGTTTCTTAGCTTTGTCATTTGCAAATACAAGAGACTCATCTAATATGTGAAACGAATCTCTCTGTTGTTTCTGACAATATTTATGCCATTTATCAACTGTTCCAGAATCAGCATCCCACATATATTGTATATTTATTGATGATTCTTCATAATTTTTAACATGTTCTTTGACGTAATCATCTAATTCATTATCAATTAACATTTTTACATCATCTTCATCTGTGGACCACAATCCACGTTCCTCGACCCAAATAGCGTAGAAGTCTCCGCCTCGGATCATTATGTCATTATGTTTGCCGATAATAAATTTTGGATATATTTCAACGACACCTTGTTTTGGATATCTTTTTAAAATCTTTACGAAATCCATGTGATACCCTCCTCTTAATACCCCTCAAGATTATCTAAATACCAACATAGTTGATACCATATTTCTGCACTTCGTAAATCAGTGGTATAGTTTTTTATAGTAAATAAACCACCTTTTCCATTTGGTGAGTAATCTCGGTTCATAAATTTTGTTAATACATCATCAATATAATCAGGATCAAACATATTTCCATACATAGTTGATAATCCTAAACTATTAATCATGCTCCAGAACCATTGTGTAGTCCTATCACCAATTAATGGATCATCCATAATGTTTTCTTCACATCTAATGGCTAATGCGGCTATCATTTCTAGCATATTACATGGGCCTTTTATTGCAATTTTAACTCCACTATATCTATAATGTCTGTCCATGGCGAAACGATATCTTAAATTAATACCTTCCTCAGCCCTATTTGAATCGTTACATATAATCCATGTAAATTCACGATCATATAATCTTGATAATAGTGCTGAAAAAGAGTTTGCTTTAAAAGTATCGTTCCCGCACATCAACGTGTACAGCCAATTAAAATACTCTTTTTCAACATTGTTCATTTATCCCTCCTGCTGTATTTCAAAAATATTTTTTTCACTTAGAAGAATCTCATAATCAATTTTTCTTGTTTCATTACGAACATAAACTGAATCATCATCATATTCTCCAAAGTGACCGACTGGGTCTTGACCTATTGATAATGCTATTTGACTATCAGATAATTCTTCCATATCAGAATTAATAACATAATTATCAGCAGTATAATAAAATGTTTCAGAGCCATAATCTTCCAATGTATTAAACTCGTCTGGTGAAATTACATAAATTCTTTCGTCCTCATCTTCTTTTTCCACTTCTTTGACTACCTCCGTTTCTTCCTTAGTATCGCCTTTCCACATTTGATCGTATGCAACTTTTGTAATTGTTGATTTGTATTCTGCTAGACTAGGATTCATTGTGGTTTTACGTTCTTCTGCAACTACAGGTTTGCTATCTTGATCGTCTGTATCCGGAGCAAGAGTAGCCGATTGAAGTTCGTATTTACATACTTCTTTTTCCTTATTAGATTCAGCATTTAATCTGTCATTAAACATTTCTTTTACTGAAGTTATTTCATCATTAGCAATATCATTGTATTTTTTTTCTGCCATTTTATATGACGCTGCAACGCCAATAACGGCGCCAGCAACAAATGATATTAATGCAGTAATATTTTTATTCATTATATACCCCTTTCAAAGGTTTTAGATAAGATCAAGAATCATACCATCAATATTAAAATCTAACAATAAGTTTCTCTCATATCCATTAACAAAGTCTCTAGCCTTTTCATTTGTAATATCATAGATTCCAAAGTCTACCCTATTGTCGCCAATTGGATTTTCTTTATTGTATACCCATCCACAAACCTGACCTTCTTTTGTCTTCATAAATCCAAGCATATAATAGACATCATTCAAGAACAAGTAACCTTGTGTTTCTAATAACTTTGTTGCATAGGTTTGTTGGCATTTTAGAAACATAAGATTTGCTTGTGGATCTTTACGCCAACCTGTACATCCATCATCAAATATTCTTGCAATATCACTAATGGTATTTGGATCAGCAACTTTAATATTTTCAGTCTTTGTTTTTAAATTACCTTTTGGTCCAATTGTTGAAGTACTTACTTCTTTTTTGTTGATATTATAACGAAGTTCTTTATCTATATCTTCACCATAACGACCAACAACACGTTCACGATACTCTTTAAAGCTTGTTACTACAGACGCATATGCTGCTGTAACGCCGATAATACGTTGTCTAAGGATAACATTTGATACTATTAAGCATGATAAAGATGCACCCGTTACTAGTACTGCAGGAGCATACAATGCTGCATATCTTAAACCTGTTATAGCATAAATAGCAGTTGTTCTCTTTTTTAATTCGTCTTCATCTTCTTGATTCTCATGATGGGCTAACTCTAACTCGTCTTCTTTTACTGCTTTAACGGAATCGATTTTTGTAGTTGCGATACAAGCTAATACCGTACCAGTTACTGCACCAGCAATACCTAATATCAATAGCAATTCTGGACTATATTTTACACTCTTAATTTTGATATTGATTACTTTTTTATTAATCTTAGTTAATAATTCTACTTTATTCATTTTGATTCTCCCTATTCGTTTTATTTTATTGGAACTATTATAGGCATCTTTAAAAGATATCCCTCATTAACTCGTACTACTTTGGCACTTGCAACTGTCTTCCATCCATAATCATTGTATGTATATGGAAAATCAGTTATATTAGCAAGATCATACATGTCGGCAACAGATATTACAGGATACTGATCCAAATATTCACTCATACGACTTAATATATCTTCCGCCTCAGCCCTTGTATCAACGACTACATCATTAAATCCAGTAGCTGGACCTTTTCTACTAACATAGTTATCAGTTCTATCTGAGGTACTACTTCTTGTAAATCTATCCTCAGGTTTGTTATAGCAGTCTCTATATGATACTCTACCAGCACTTCCTTTTTTTGATGTTCGTCCACTTTTACCGTATAGTACAATATCAATACCATTAGTTACTATATCTGATACTGCTTTTTTAAAAGTTGGTATTAATACATCAAGTATGATATACGATTTAACATTTTTAGCATCATCTGAAATAATAGATTTTGCTGCTAAACTAAACCCACTCTTCTTTTGTATTCTTGCTTTTCCTGCAGCTATAACAGGAGCTAATTTAGTATCTGGTACTTTTTCATTATTCGCTTGCTCTTCTTTATACTTGTGCGAGTTTGGTTTTATTGTCTCCATTATATACCTCCGTCTGATCTAATATAGATACTACTCCAGGTAATTCTATATTGCCAGTTATTTTTGCATATTGCTTATATTGATATTTGAAATTACTCATTGCCTTTTTAAATGTCGGAGCGGATGTTTCGGCTTTCCAACTCTCAGCAATGCATCGTCCAAAAAGTGTTACCGGACCTTTATATTTATATTTTGTCATATAATATCCTCCCATAAGATCAAAAGGAAAAGTGTATTAAACACTCGTCCTCTGATGTACATAACTTATACTATTAAATCTCAGTATTGTCATTTGAATTCTGATCATCTGTTTCATCATAATCTAAATCTTCAATGGATAATTCCTCTTCTTCACTTGATCCTTTGCTAATAGCGCAGCCAACAAGTACAAGTCCGATCACTACTGCTCCTGCAATAATTTTCTTCTTATTCTTTTTGACAAACGCTTTAACTTTATCAAGTTTAGTTTCAGTGATTACCACCTCTCCATTTTCGTTTACAACTTCTACATCATCAATCTTACTCATAATTAATTCCTCCTTATTTTCTAATATTTTATGTTATTATATCTCATAATACGAACTGTTTTTACCGCGAATATACTTAATATAATTTACCGTAATCAACTCTTGGTTCTATTCTTGTAGTTAATACTACTACTGGTATTCCTGTTTTAGTAACCATTGAACTAAATCTTGGCTCAATCATTCCTTGATTTGTATTCCATCCTAATGAATCGCCAGCAATAGTATTTGCTAAGCCCATATCTGCATAGAAATCATTGAGTGATACATACATCTCAGTATTCATAGTATTATTTAGGTTATTTATTACTTCTCTAACCGTCTCTTTATCAGATTTAAACCATTGCCCACCCATCTTTTCAAAATATAATACTGGGCCAGTTCCAGATATAGTCGTACTATCAAGATCAACAGCAGCACGATCTAAATGTTCTTTATTAATCTTATTCTCGATTTCCTGGTTCTTTTCCTCACCAATAGTATCTACAACTTTATCTTTATACTCTTGTAGTTCTTTAATTGCTGTTTCTGATATTTTATACGCTGTTGCTAATGCTGCATTCCTTCTCAAATTCATTGTAGTACCACCGATGATGCATACTACTGATGTTACTCCTGTTATAACGGCTGGTAGATAACATTTCCAACAAACTTTTGTGGTTTCCATAACGGTTAACTTATCAATAGGGTTATAAATATAATCTTCGTTTTCATTTGCTATCTCTAACTCAATATCATTTTTTTCATTTATAGCATCATCGATAATTAACAATGCTTTTGGTGTTGCCTTTACTGATAGTACTACCGTAGTACCCATACCAGCAATACCTAATCCAATTAATATTTCAGGTCCATGTTTTGTTGCAATGCTTTGAACTAATTTTATAATACCATTAAAATTTCCAATTTTCATTTTTAATTCTCCTTTTCGTTATTGAGTTCTGTTTTTATTTCTTCTTTAAGTTCTTGCATTTCTCTTTCATGCACCTCACTACCAATTATCATACTTGTTAGTGTTAGTGCTGTTGCTAATAAACTCAGCACTTGTGTCATTGTAATTTTCTTAATTTTCATGACGGTTCTCTCCTTTTATAGTGTATTTTTATATTCAAAAAGTAAAGAGTCATTGATGTAATTCCATCAGTAACCCATATACTATTTCTCATTAAAGGGACTGTTTGATACGCGAATTTGTAGAACTATGCCACAATTCTTTCCGTATAAATTCAATAATATGTTCCATTGTGCATTCTTGTTCTGTATGTTTTGATTTACCCATTAGATCTTTTGTATATGGATATGTAAGATCGGCCCGTAATCCACAATATTTATGTTGATCATTTGGCATAATACAAATATGAAATGTATTCGCTTGTATATACTTTCTTTTTGCACTATATAATACATTCTTTGGTCGTTCTTGAACTATTGCCATCATCATTCTAAATAAAGTATCTGCTTCTTTTCCAGTATCTGATAACAGAACTATTTTTGTAATTTCATTCACTTCTCTTTTCATATTAACCCTCCTCAGGATATAAACTAAAATATAAAACACCAAATTTTTCATAATCTACTGCAAATGTATGATAATGATTTTCTCTAAAGTATACCATATTTGTATTGTATGGTGGGTTATATATTGCCTCTTGTACTGCAGCCAACACACTATCGTTTGGCGCACCATTATTTCTTGTACTGTATTGGTTATTTGCATATACAATATCATATATTGTAGTTCCATATCGCCCACTATCAAGTCTATTTATAATGGTTTGAGCTACTGCAATTTGACACTCCAATGGTTGATTACCAGATTCACTCATGGTAACCCGTTCTAATAATTTAATATCTTCTTCTGAAAATCTAGATGTTGGTACTTGAATATCATCCTCAATAATATTAGATTCTACTTGAATAACGTTATGCATAGGTGTAAACGTAATTGATATTAGTGCGGAACTGTTGTATGATATGTATTCTACTTCTTGAATTGGTATTTCTTGTGCTTGTATTTGTTGGTTCGGTGTTATAATATATGACATAAATATGCATAACGCCATGAATAGTGCGCGTTCGCAAAATAGCCAATATCTACTTCTTAAATACATAATATCTCCTTCCTAGCTATTGTCAGTGGTTACATTAACATATTCTTCTTGCCAAATATATTGGTTTATTATTTGCTCTCGATATGAAATCTTGATGCTTAAAATAGTGAATATTAGTTTTTAATATTGGACACCGTGTTGGTGGAGAATTATCAACTAATGTATAATCCTCACATTCTTCAAAACTCATATCATACGGAATCGGCATTTTTTCTTCTGGTAATACTACTCTAATATCATACATTAGTCCAGATGATAACAATTTTTTTACAGCATCATATATTAATAATATACTATATCCACGACTTAATAAAGGAATAAAAATATTTACTATTAGTTCTGTACTTATTTCATCGCCAGTACCCATTAAGTATAATTCATCTCGTATGTTTTGTATTGTAGACATATACTCATTGACATGTAATATTTGTTTTTTATCCATTTTGAATTCTCCTTTCATAACAAAAAGAAAGAGTCTAAGTTTTTACTTAGTGCTCTATCTTGAGTTTTTCATTTACTTTTTAGGTATTAATCGTCCTAAAAAACTTTTACCTGCTGAGGTTGTTACCGTTCCTTCTTCTTCAAATTTTAACGTTTTATTTGTTCCCCAAATTGTAATCACTGCAGTTAACAATGCTGTTCCTATCATTATTAGTGTCTGTGAAGTATTGTGTACTTTCTCGTTTTTTGCCTGTTCTTTTTGTAAGTTTAATTCTTGCTCCTTTTGCTTTGCTTGCTCTTCTTGCAGATTTAACTTATCCATTCGTTCAGTCTCATATCGATCCAGTTCAACCCTCGTTTGTACTAATTTAGTTACAGTGTTTACTGTTACTTCATACTCTTTGGTTCCCAATGTCATGTTTTTCAATGTATTGAATTCATCAGTTAGTTCCTCATCTAATAAAGTTTTAATCATTTCTTAATTCCTCCTTAAATTTTATTTACTCATAATACGGAATGTTATTGCCGCGAGTTATTTTTTTAAAGCGATTCGATTAATTTTTAATTGTATATATTTTTTGTTCTTTAGATTATCAAACTTATTAAATTTAATTATCCATTTGTCTGCTTCTTCGCCATTTACATCAATGTCTAATGTACCGTATGATGTTCGTTTTGTAATTATAATATTAGTTACAAAACTACCTATAGCCAATCCAGCGATAAGTGCTAATGTTATTATCATAATTTGCTCCTCCTTTTTAAAATGTTTTTATCAAAAAATCCCACTCGGGAAAATTTACATATTGATATTAAAAAAAATAAAAGAGAAGAACATAGGTCTATTTACGTGGTAGTATACATTATGTATTATACGCCTATTCGTGTTGCCTTTTCCTTTTCTTCTCTCATTATAGCAACTGTTTTTTACGCGAAGACAAAAGAAGAAGCCTAAGCTTCCTCAACGATGTTTTCTACTTTCTCGTAGAACTCACCATCAATTATCTCAATACTTCCGTCTTTTAAACCTTTTTTAATTTTTTTATTATATACATGTTTTTCACATAAATGCCATACAAAATTTGTTGTTACTTCAGTTATATCATTATCTTTTTCCATAATATATTCTCCTTTAAATTAAGTTCTTAGTTTCATTATAGCAATTGTTTTTTACGCGAATAGAAAAGAAAAAGCCTAAGCTTTCTCAATCAAACTCTTAATTATTTTATTTCTCTTGATTAAAATTTTAATATCGATAGCCAATCTACGTTGCTCTAATTTATATATATACATATTACAAATATATATAATTAATATTGCAATACATATTCTACATATCATTATCATCATTTTAAATACTCCTTATTTTCTAATTTAGTCTCATTATAGGGACTGTTACTAACGCGAAGAAAAATTAAAATGAAATGTTTTTAATAAATATCCCAGGGCGTATTACCGTTTCCTGGGGTACTTGATATAATTATCTTCTAACTATTCTTGCTGTTATTCCTTGAATATGTTGTCCAAATCTACCGGCATATCCACAATTATCATCATCCCAATTAGCATCTTTACCAAACACTGATGGTAATATTCTACCAGATAAAAGGATTACTTGATACTCAATATCAAATTCGTCTGTTCCTTCTAGGCTCATCTGTACGCCATCGATCTCAGATCCTAACTTACCAGCATACCCAGTATCATTATTTGACATATCTGCATTATTAGAGTTTACACCTGGTAAAGTTCTGCCAGCTATATGTACTCCATAATTAACTGAGAATCCTGCATTTTCTAAAGATATGCATAACCCCTCAATAGTTCTACCTAACAATCCACCATAACCAAAATCAACATTCATAATATCAGACTGTGAACCATATACTGATCCAAGCCATTGTTCAGATCCACCAATGTTTACTGTTAATACAAGTTCTGGTACAGGTGCAGATTCTTGGATCACCTCCTCTGGTACTGGTGCGGATACTTCAACATCAGTGTTTGGCACTATTACGGCTTCTGGATTAGTTTTTAAAATTTCTAATCTGCGATTAACCTCTATTGCAATATATGGAAACTGAGATCCAAGATATGGACCAGGGCATGCTGTATTTTGAAAATAACTATGCATTGTGAGATTACCTGTAGCATCACCTGTAAAGTTTAGCGCAGGTATACCATTACGTTGACAAACATCAACACACCAATCTATAAGTTTTGCTAATGCAATATCACTTACATGCCAACCAGTTTCTTCTCCACCATCATTAGCCACTTCAACAGTAACCGCTTGATTATCATTACCTGGATTACCACTAGTCCATGCTCTATTTACTTCATCAACGTATAATGCTACTGATCCATTAGAATCAATACCATAATTAGCACTAGCTTGTCTTGTTTCTCTAGCAAAGATATCACCAAGGGCTTCTACTGAAAGATTTCCAGCCATATGATGAATTGTAATCTTTGACAATTTTTTGCTTCTAGGTCTATCACAATTTGGTGATAGTTTTGTATATGTTACCAAACCACTGTTACTCATTATTGTGCACCTCCTGATTTATCAGTTGTATTCGTACTATTAGTATCATTAAATCTATGCCAAATTTCTCGTAATTGAGACCAGCCATTTACTGTTACAAATGACACAAAGAAACTTAATATAATTGCCCCGACAATATAATACCATACAAATGCCATTTTACTAAACTGTATATAAATAAGTACAGTTAGCACTGTTAGTACTAAACTAACAACGTACGCCTGCAATGCTGTTGGAATCTTATCTAGAAAACCCCAACTTTTAGTTACCTGAGTTATCACACTCGTAGCAAAGGCCAATAAGCCTATTACTGTTACGGCAATTGTTCCGTAACTGATTAATACTGTTAAAATTTCGTTTAAATTCATGATTTAAATCCTCCTTTTATTTTGTTTAGATATGTTGGATATACCAAATAAAAAATCCTAATAATGTAGTAATTGCTAATATTCCGGCCCACCGTATAGTAGATACTAGTGTCTTAATATCATCACATAGATTTTCTACTTTTGTGTCTATAGTGGCACCACGTACTTCTAGTTTGTTTATTCTTCCATTCTGTTGATCGAGTACTATGTCATGCTCTGTTAATCGTTTGTTGGCTTGAATAAGTCTTTCATCGACTTGCTTGTGTATTTCACCACATAGTTCATCACGCATATATGTATCACCACCTTTTTATTACCATTTTGAATTTGGCATAATTGCAAAAGAAAGAGCCTAAGCTCTCTCAATTAACTACTTAAATGCTAATGGTAACAATATACAAATTGCTAATATTAATAAAAACTCTGTTACTAAAAACACCCAATTTCTTTTAATAAATTTCTTCATACTTATTCTCCTTCGTAAACTTTATCAATAGTTTCATTATAGAAACTGTTTTTTACGCGAAGATTATTATTTTATGGTACGATTGGAGTATCTTTATTTTGTTCTTTTGCAATTCGTTCTTGTTCTTTGTTATAATGCTCTTTCTGTATTGCAATTGCTTTTGTTACTTCTTTTGCGCTTTCTGTTTTCATTTCGCCAAGTATTAGATCTACTAATGTTATTGGCATTTGCGCATCATTAAATGAATCAAGTATACTTTGTTTTAGCATGAATATTTTTAAATCAAAATCCATTATTACCTCCTTTCTTAATTTACCACCAACCCATTTCATGACCTTTTATTGATAGCACTAGAAACTGCGAACCACTAATATAGACTGCTTGCGATTCATTATAATATGCCGTTAATCCACTTTTACAAACCACGTTCGGAGCAATTAAAGCACCAGCTACTTCTACATTGGCGCCCCAAATAGAAGCTCCTCCAACATCTATATTATTATTAAATCTAATTGTTGTTGGACTATTGAAACATATTCCAGTAGTAATTCCTCCATGTCCAGAATATTGTTGTACCATAATAGAAGCATCAACTGATGGATCATTCATACTAGTTCCATTATGCCATAGAAATATTCCATCAGCTGTCATTTCAGTATAGTCACGAAATGCAAATTCAATAGCACCTTTACCGTTAGGATAATATCTACCAAAACTTGCTTCGTATGGCGTAAATGTAGTATTTATATTATATTCTCCATGATTAACTGAACTACCAAGATTCATTTCAATAAATTTTTGACCGCCAACAACTCCTTTTGATGTGTTATTATATATTAAACCTCCAGATGAAGGATCAACTGACCATAGTCCAATAGTGCCTCCAGATGCTGTAAAATAACCTTGTTGGTTCCATTTAAAGTAAGCACTGTCAAATGAACCATTACTTAAATCTAATCTTGATCCTGTAAATGGTGATGTAACACTATAATTAGCAGATTGTATTGCTCCAGATTTTATGTTACTACCATTAATTATTGTTTTTCCAGCCGTTCCAATATTGGCTATTGTAACTAAACCTGTTAAATCTAGTTTATCTGCCGATATTTTAATTGCTTCTGCTGTTTGATTAATGGTCGATACTATAGAGTTAGCTGTTGTCTTTCCTTCAGTATACGCTTTAAGACTATCTACCATACCATAATTAATACTTACTTCAGAATTAACTTGATACATTGCAGTATCCAATACTAATGGTAAAGTTGGTGTTACTGTACTGGTATAAAATACAGTTCCATTTCGCAAATAGTATATTTTATTTTCTGATATTTTTACAGCAAATACATCAGTATATAACCAAGTGTCTGCGATAGTATATCGTCCTTGCCCTAATTCGTACACACTCAATGTACCAGAAATATCTACATATAGGGCAAAACCTATTGTTTCGTAGTTCTGATCAATATCATTTATACTTAGTCCACACATTACTTGGCTCCCTGATATAAGTTTAAATTCTAAACTATCGCCATTATAAAACTTATATGTGTTACTAATACCAGCAGAACCCCAACCAGAATCAATTGTTTTTGTGAATTTATTGCCGTCCATAGTACCACCAACAATATTTGTAAAGCTAAATTTAATTATATCAATGTCTTCTGGTGCCGGTGACCAATCTGTTGCTTTAGTACCATTTTCTAATTTAAAGTTATCGTATAGTACACTTCCGTAATTTACTGATTCAAGGGGCCTAAGTATGAGTTCCAATCCCATAGAGTGTTCCTCTAATACATCAAACTGATAAATAATTCTTGTCCAAGCCATTGGTATAGTTGACATATGAAGCATTTGATAAGTAACGGTATAGTCTGATGCTCTAACAAATATATTACCACTCATTACACCATTTGGTATATCGCATTTAATATCAAATGATAATATATAATGACCGACTGGCCTTACGCCAATTCTAAATATAGCATAACTATCGCCATCTGCGATTTTTGATATGGCGTAAGATTTATCACTGTTATTACCAGGATATTTATTTCCAGAATACGCATAATTTTCAGCGGCTGGTTTCCAGTTACCTAATTCAAATCCACTATCTGATAATAAATTCCTACCACCAATTTTAAGATTATCTACATTGTATTGGGCATTATCGGCAAGTATTTTTGCTTTCGTAGATATAGCATTTAATAATAATTGTCTTGCCTCATAAAAAGTAACAAACTTATATCTAAATTCAGTACCATCTATATCAGTAGTAGTTGATAAATTTGCATCCGATATCCATGATGGAATTGTAGTAAAGAAATTGAAATCTACATTCCCATTCAAATATACAGCTATATAATACATGTTATTTGAGTAGTTAGTTTTTTCAGATACAATTCCAAAAACATCAGCCTGGTGGGAGTCTGTTAAGTAAGTATTATATATATTATCCCACTCTTTTCTAATAGTTTGCTTTTCCGATGGTGTTAGTTTACTGTCACTAGAAATATCTGATATTGCCGTTGTGGCATTATCTGCAGTAAACTTTATGGCATCCGAGTAAACTTTAAAACTATTTTCCATACCATATTGTACACTACATTTAGCTCCTGCTTGTTGTATCGCTATATCTAGCACCATTGGTAGGACTGGCGTCGTTGCACTAGTATATACTAAACTGCCATTTCTAAAATAATTTACTTTATTATCAGTTATTTGTATTGCTAAAATATCAGTTTCTAGCCAATTATTAACTATTTGCTTTATATTGATGGCTGACTCAAAAATATATAATGAATCCGCAACGTGATATATTGCATATTGTTCTGACATATAATGTTGATCTACATCATTGGTGCTTAGACCAACCATAACTTCTAATCTATCAAAGAATCTAAATTCTATAGAATCGCCATTATAAAATTTATAAGTATTGCTTACTCCGGCATTACCCCATCCACCACCAACTACTAAGTTAGTAACTATATTATTGGTTACATCACAACCTATTATATTAGTAAATTTAAATTTTAGTGTATCTGTATTGGCAGTTACATCTTCTGGTGCAGGTGTCCAGTCGGTCGCTTTATCGCCGGTCTCTACTTTTAAATCTTTAATTAACCAAGTAGTTATGAAACCTTGATTTTCTGGTTGGCACGCTACCATAAAACCGACTCTTGCAATGGAATTTAATGTAGTAGTTTTTTTAAAAAATAACCAAACATCTTTAACTGGTAACGTATCTGTTCCAGTATTACCTTCGATATCAAATGGAATAGCGGTAAATGATGATGCTGAATCATTATTAAAAGTTAAGCTATTTAGATTAGTGGAGGTTGTATCAATTGATGTTAATTTTGCATAGAACGATATTGTAACTGTTTTATTAGCATATGATGAATCAAGAGTATACATATGTGTGCGCCAACCATTTAATGCTTGTAATGAATATATTCGTTCTATAGAATTATTGCATGCAATGCTGCCATCCCATCCCTCACTCGTCCATTTGTCTGTAACTGTAGCAGAACTAGAGCCAATAATTAAATTCCTACCACCTATGTGTAGGTTATCAACTGCTGTATCATCAGTGTATTTACTAGCTTTGATCCAATCGCTCAATAAGTACGACATACCAATTACTTTAGTGACAGAACATCTCATCAAATCACCAGATGCACCTTGTGTCCATAAATCTCCAACATCATATGGTACAGTAGGAGTGTTTATGAATACTCTACGTTTAGAATCTGCCGTATCTTGAGCATCGGCTGCTGCCGTTAATGCTTTTGTTATATCTGTATCTGTAATTATTTGCCAATCGTAAACACTATTAACAACTTGATATCTATAGCCATACCCAGTTATTGTATCATAGTATAAATCTCCTAAATGAATATTTTTTAGATCAGTAGTATTCCAATCAACTGCTGGTGTATTATTATTGGTTGGTATAACTGCATAAAACCATGTTGTTATAGAACCGTCTACTTGACTCTGTAGACTGTCTAAAGTGGCTAATGTTGCCACTGAAAAGTCATCTAGATTTTCTCTTATAAGTCCTATAGCATCTGTATTATCTTTAATGGCTTGCGAATATGCAACAAAATTAACTTCTCCAGTTACAAGGTCCCAATAACTATCACCGTTTACACTTCGTATGATTCCAGCTTTCATTAGATTAGCGTTTAATACGCCAGTTGTTATTCTATCCGCTACAATAGATCCATCCATAGTCATTGCTAATCCATACGTACCATTGTATCCAGTGGATGAATATGCAAGACCATTTATATTCCAACGCCATACTTTTGTAGCCACCGTATAATCAATGTCGTTTGTTATTAGTAATTCTCTACTTCCATTTTGACCTTGGACAATGGTTACAAAACCATTAGTAGCAGATGTTATAAGTTGAGTTGCATTATCTTTTGCATCTTTTAGTAACTCAAATCTTTTTGGTAATGACTCAATTTTACTTAATAAATCAGAATTTGTTTTATTGTTTGCTGACGTTAACGATATAACTTCAGAAGTACCCATTGTAAATTTTGTATTGCTTGGTTTGTCCAACTGAAGTACAATTTTTGATACTGGAAAGTATCTATCCATTCCATGAGGTTTGGACAACACTCGCATTTCATCTAATAATTTTATTGATTCTGTTTCTATATTTATACAATTGAAATCAACAGCACTTACTTCTAAAATTATATTATCAAACTGTATATCAGTTAAATATTTGGTAGCTTTTGTAAGTAGTGCATCTGCTGTTTCAACATCATTCCAACTAACAACTTTTTCAATCCATCCATATTCATTTACAGCATCTGTAGATACAACAAAACGTTTTCCATTATTTACAGATTCAACTGTTAAATATGCATCCAAAGCTTCTATTGGACTAGTATCTAAACGAGCACCTAATGGTTGTATAACTGTTGCATATTCTGACATATCCTTATTTTGTGTAAAGTCTAGTAAGTTCTTACCAAATTCAATTGTTTGAGTATTTGTATTTGGATAGTCTTCCAAATAATCTAGATATCTAATACCATTAACTTTTCTGATTCTAATATGCCCGCCAAATTTTTTAAGCAATTTATCATTGATACACTCTATTGTTTTCTCATAATTAGTATATCTAAATATCGAATTATTTGGATCAGTAACAGTGACGATACCTATTGTAAATTGTTTTTCAATATTAACTTTTGAGTTATGTATACCTATTAATGATTCTAAAAAACTTTGTATAGTAACATCATGATATTCTGCTTGTGGCTGTGTAGTATCATTCAAATATGCCAATTCGCCTTCACAATATAATGTTCTATGTTTTAAAAAGTTTATACCTTCTTTTAGAACACGACCAGACCATATCTCAATACCATTTTGTTTTACTATTATTTCAGTTTTCATACGTTGTATTATATCATAACCGACATTAGTAGTTGGAACCGTGATTTCTAGCGATCCAGCAGCACTATCGGCCATTGTTAAAGTAGGGGTTATTATTTTTAATTCATCTAGCAAATTCACATCATTATATATACATAATGATCCTGCATAAATAGTATACATTATTATAACCTCCCATTCCTAAAAACTATTGATACTGTTCCATGCCCTGTAAACCAAAATGACATTGTACTATTTTCTGTAAGTCCTGATAGTATAAAATCTGAAACAACAATAGTTCCATCATTAAGTACTTTTGTGCTATCGATTCCTAGTTCATCATTTTTTAATCTTATTGTCATGCCTCCTGTTGTGGAGATAATAAACGTAGGGCATACCGGTTTTCGTCCGATAAGTCCCTGAAATGTTTTTAATATTGGTGTGCCACTATCTATTACTATATTTTTAAAACTTTGAGCAAGGGTAGCGTCTTCAATAGATGATAATTTTAACAACTTATATGGTTCTGTTACATAATCTATTGTTATTTTGGAATGGTCTTTATCAGACTTCCATTCATTTATTGAGAATCGCCCTTTATAGTAATAGTTTGGATCGTCTTCCAATATTGCATTCATGACTCTACCATGTATGTAATCCATTATATCAGAATATGTATTTTGCCATTCTTTAAAATCATTCAATACAATAAATTCAAGCGATCCTTCTCTATTATTATATACTGGATAACCCGTTAACGTCTCAGAAAGATCAAGTGTACCATCGCTTCCTGGTATATCCATAAGTGTTATTTTTTGTTTAGGAGGATTAAATAATGGTCTTGATGATGGAACTAAATGCCAATCGTCGAATGTGTTTTTATTTCCAAAAGTAATTGAATGGTATGCCATTAATTATTCCTCCCTTTTAATGTTGATATTTGACCTAATGCTGCATCTACTTCTGTTATAATGGAACCTACTACGGCACCAGTATCCATTACAATTTGTTGCTTACTCATTACGTCTTTTAAATCACTCATAAGATCTGATAATTTAGTTACTGCAGTAACAACTCTTTGTTCGTTTGTAGTGTTTGCTCTTATTATTGCTTCTGCAACGGTTTCTGCATTATTATTAGATGCACTGTTTGCTACTTCTACTCCAGTAAGAACTGCTTGTTGATTGCTTAGCATACTGTTTATTTGCCCGGCTCCATTTTGAATATTTGTTAAATCTAATACTGGACGAACAGTTGGGTCAATAGCGACATTACCACTTAATATATCTGATACACCAGATAATGCGCCAGACATTGAATCTAATGCTGATTCACCAACTCCTTTTGCAGCTCTATCTACTAATGAAGAGTACTTTGACATACCACCGCCAAGACCTTTATCTAAGTACATACCCATATCAGTAGTCTCTGTAGATGGCGAATGTATTCCAAATATATTTTTAAATCCATTAAGTACACTATTACCAATGCTACTAACAGTATCTCCTATTGCAGCAACACCATTCTTAAGTCCGTTAATTAAACCTCGCATTAAGTTTTTTCCTACATCAACAAATCCATCAAACCCAGCTGTTAATACTTTAAAACCAGCTTCTAGTATTGCAGACATAAGATTACTAACTGCGGCTATCATTTCATCTGTATTATTTCTAATACCATCTGCTAAACCATTTATAAAACTTATCATTAATTTTACACCAGCATCAACAATTTCACCAAGCATACTAGTAATACCTTTTATAAAGTTAATCATTATTTCAATACCTTTTTGTACTATTGCTTCTATACAACTAGCAATACCATCAAGTAATGCCATTATTATATCTATACCAGCTTGGATGAATCTAGGTAAATATTTTACAACAGTTTCTAATATAGTTGCCAATAATGATAATACTGTATTTACTATTTGTGGTATTGTATCATTTAATGCCTGTAAGAATGCTAATATTACTGATACTGCAACTGATGCTATAGCTGGTGCTCCATTGCCTATTGCCACTGCAAATGCTACAAGACCAACACCTATTTGAGTAATTATTAATGGTATTAACGAAGCGATACCTGTCAAAATTATTGTAAACCCAGCAACTAATTCTGCTGCACTTATTGATAATGCTGCTGCAAATATTGGAATTGCAACTGACAATACAGTTATTGCTCCTGCTAACATCATCATTCCAGCTCCTGTGGCTAATACAGCAACTCCTATAAGTATTACTACTCCAGCTAATGCTAATAATACTGGTGTAAGTGGTCCTAATAATAATCCGGCAACTCCAATTACAGCAAATGTTCCAGCCAACATAGTTAATCCTTGAGCAATTGATTCCCAGGACATACTACCTAATGCCAATAATACAGGACAAAGAATTGCTAATGCTCCAGCAACAGTTATCAATGCTACAGCACCGGGTATTGCACCCGTCATAAATTGCATAGCTACTGCTATTATAGTTAATGCCCCAGCAAGTACTACTAATCCTTTTGCTATCTCTTCCCAAGACATATTGCCCATTGTTCCCAATGCTTCTGATAATATTACCAATGATGTGGCAACAACCACTAATCCAGCACCTATTAATATTGTACTTTTTGGAAGTGCTTTTAATGCTACCGCTATTATGGCTAAACTAGCACCCATGGTAAGTAATCCTTTACCTATTTCTTCAAGTGACATGTTTCCCATAATACCAATTGCTTGTGCTAATATTAACATGGCTCCTGCTATTATAGTTAACGCTACTGCTGTTGATATTACTTTACTAGCATTTCCAGTTAGATTTGTAAATAGTGATATTTCAGTTAATGCGATACCTACTGCGCCCAAACCTTTTACCAAGTTGCCATTATCTATTTCACTAAATTTCTTTACTGCATCGGCCAATACTGAGATACCCGCAGCTAATGCTAATATTCCTAAACCTTTAGATACGCCCATACCATCAAAATCGGTGGTTTT
>Ga0302210_10000256_pt1 | contig 24813 bp, 25 predicted proteins | sample II_Fen_E3_2_FD_198793 | JGI IMG/M metagenome (GOLD analysis project Ga0302210, IMG submission 198793) | Peat permafrost microbial communities from Stordalen Mire near Abisko, Sweden - II_Fen_E3_2 | ecosystem: Environmental > Terrestrial > Soil > Wetlands > Permafrost | place: Sweden: Abisko... | reverse complement strand
GTTCAAAAAGCCGAAGAAGCTGGCGCTGTCCAAATTGCCAAAATTGCTGCAACAGCGCGTACACTTGGCTTAGATACAGCCGCTGCTGAAATTGATGCCGGCGCAAAAGATGAAGAACGTCATGGGGTGATTTTAGCGAAAATCCTTAAAGACTATGCTAAAGCTTAAAAAATGATCATGACAAAAAAGCCTTATAGAAATTGCAATAACTCAATTTCTATAAGGCTTTTTTGCGTTTTGCAGGTGAATTACGACTTTTCTTTAATAATCCTAAAAGTATTGTTATGGCTGTTAGGATTTATTAATATGGGTCAGCTTTACTTGAAGTATCCTCCGACCGCATCATCAACTCGGTCTCGGCTTAACCGATCGTCACGCAGTGCTTGCAGCATGCCATTATAAGCAGCGATTTCATGATCGTATTCATGGCAGACCAGCACGATATCCGCTCCGGCATGGCTGCCCGCACACCAAGTTCATCAAAAGAATAAAGTTTTGCTACAGCGCCCATTTCCATATCATCCGTGATAATCAAACCATTGAAACGCAGCTGTTGACGCAAAATATCCTGCATAATAGCATGCGAGAGACTCGTTGGATTTTCGGCATCGAGAGCCGGATATTTTAAATGTGAAACCATGATAAAAAAATCACTATTATCTATAGAATTGATAATGAACCTAAATGGTGTGATATCTTCTTTTTCCAACTTATCACGTGTCACCATAATCTCTGAAGACATCAAATGCGAATCCACTTTCGATTTGCCGATACCCGGAAAATGTTTCAGACTAAACAACAGCTGATCGGCCTGATAAGCTCCAGCCGCCGCGACAAATTTTGCAGCCTGCTGCGGATCTTTACTGTACGAACGGCCATGTGACAATCCTAGATCGGCATCCGGTGCAAAATTCACATTGATACCTAATGCCTTGATTTCAGCTGCTGTCTTGTGAGCATAATCAGCCACGGCTTGTTCATCTCCAGATTGTCCCAACTTTTCAGCTTCCGGTGCCACGGTCAAATACTGTAACATACGGACAACCTGACCGCCTTCTTCGTCAACAGCAATAAAAAGCGGCAAATCTTCCGCCTGTTTGGCTTCTTTCTGCAAATCAGCAGTAAGTTTCTGCACTTGCTGGGGTGTGTCCATGTTCCAATCGAATAAAATGATACCACCTATATTGTACTTATTCAAACTATAGCGTAAATTATCATCGACATTCTGTCCCTGTATGCCAATCATAAGCATCTGCCCAATTTTCTGACCGTCTGACATTTTACTGAGAACGCCTTCGACCTGCTCATCAATCGTCAGCTGTTTAACCGCCTTCACCGTGGCTGGCTTAGCAGTCTCTTCTACAATTCCAAACTGAACCGCTAAATTATGCCCCTGACTGCTATTCGCCGCAAAATGGCCAAAAACGATCGCTAAAATGAGCATTCCCAGACCACCAATAACAATGATTTTTTTCTTATTCATAATAGTATTGCCCTTGCCTTATCCGATACCATCAGTATCACTACGTCTATAAAAACATTTCGTCAGAAAAAGCATATATATAGAACGCATTAAAGAAATTCCATCAAGTCTATCAGTCTGCCAGGAATGGGGTATAGGGCATCGTTTGCTTCCTATGTAACGCCACTCAGCCCTATGCCCCATTTTGACGATTGCCATAAAATGTTTAATGCGTTCTATATAGTATCCCTGACGAAATTGCAAGATCAGATAATTTATGACTAAAAAAAGGGTGTAGCTATATGTCAATACAGCGATGTTTGCACCGGATATTGCTTATTGACATATTACTAATGAATTTAAACTTCGCACATGAAAAATATACTGTGAGCCTTGAAAAATCAATATAAATCGGCCAGTAGATTCCAATATCATGAAGATTTTGGCAGACTTTCAGCCCATAAGGATGGTAGTTCCTGTAGAAATGAATCCAGCATCAGTTGGACGGCTTGCTCACTTAGCAAGCAATTTTTCTGAATCAATTCGGCAAATTGTAGTAGTACAAGATGGAGTGCCTCCAGAAACTGTAAATCTGGTAATTCATCAATAGTCAGATAGAAGAGTTCGCCAATACTGCGCAAATCTTGGTTCTCCCGCTGTTCTACAGCCAGCAACATATATCGGGTAAACACCACAGCTACATGTGCGGTCATGGCGTCGTAGAAAATCGAACGGCAGTCCTTACTGAGATGCAGATAAGATTTGCAGATCTTGAAGAAAACCTCAATGCCCCAGCGTCGCCCATATAGGCTGATGACTTCTTCTTCGCCAAGGGACATGTCGGTCGTAACCAGTACCAGATAGTCTTTACGCCGATTGCGGTTATGCACATAGACGAAGCGGACAGGAATGCCTTGCCGTCCTTAACGGCTCCCGCTTCTACGGAAAGCAGATATTTAGCACGGCCGCGGCGTTTCGTATTTTGCTGGTAAATTGCTTTAACATCCTGCATCTTGCTGGTTTTCTTTGCCATAGCGATGACGTCAAAACCAATATCCTTTATGGCTGTTAATGAAGCTGGAGCGCAGAAACATTTGTCAAATAAGACATGCTGCGCAGAAATGCCAGCAGCCTTTGTTTCTTTGAGCAGCTTTAGGACAACATCCGTTGCTTTCAGCTGTGCCAGCTTGCGTTGCCTACCTCCGTTGGTACGTGGATCCACTTTAGTCGAAGCTTCATTGATCCGATTTTTCTGATTCGCCGTAGACAAAAGGCAATGGCTGACCGGCAGGAAGGTATTGCCATCTGACCATCCGAGAGTGAGCATACGGAAGCCGAAGGTGTAAAGACCATGTGCATGGTCGAATACCTTCGCCAACAGCTCGACCTTTTTCGAACGAGACCGGCTAAAAATAGAGTCATCGATGATAAGTACATTGCGTCTCTTCTCGTCAGTCAATGGCTCAATAGAGTGTCGGATGATACTGGAATTCAGCAGTGTAGTGAACTTGCGCATTCGTATGGCAGGAATTCATGAAACGGTAGAACGTATCCTTGCCGAATGGCAGCGTGTCCGGATAGAGATTCATCTGCATATAGAGAGACTTGTGCTGGAATACGATGCTGACGGCCAGCAGGAAAATCTGCATAGCTGGAATTCCCATGATTTTGTTGGCATTGGCGGTGTGCAAGATTTTGGCAATACGATACTGCTGAAAAAATCGCATTGATTTTGCCGAAAGGCATTTCGTCTGATGGTTGTCTTGTGTTATACTTTTCATAGCATGAGCCTCCATTTGTATGGTTTTATTTCGCAATTTTATTATACAAAATGGTTGTGGTTCATGCTATTTTTATTGTCATAAATATTGAATTTTCAAGGCTCATAGGCGATTATTTATCTGCGAAGTTTGAGTAATAAAGGAAGATGTTTTATTTTTTGAAGGCGATAATCATTGACTGTTTGCGTCTGCTGCCCGCAGGACGGGCATATGTGGAGTTTATGAGACGACCGTCAGTGAATTTTGCGTAACATTTATAATAGAAAGTTCTTCTAAGTCTAAGAAAAGTGTAGTCAACTTAGTATCGAGCATAAATGATAACCCCTTTCGGTTAGTGTTGTGATAATTTTAATTGTAAATGAGTTATTCACTTTATGTTCTCTTTTTATGCAAAAAAATATGTTGGAATAAGCAATTTGTTTTTTGCTTACCCCAACATTTATTATAGAACCTCAAATATGCGAGGCTATTAGTTATGTCTAAATTATATCTGGTGTATTTTTGTTTTTATTATTTTGCTCTGATTTGTGTATAGAGGTTAATGATTTCAGATGTCATTTCTTTCATAACCATGCCAGTCATCACATAATCCTGGGCATGCGCGATTAAAACATTGAAAGGGTCTTTTAATGTGCCATCGGCTTCTTTTTTTAGAAGTTCTTCGGTTTGAAGGCGATGTGCCTTCATAAGATGTTCATCGGCTTCTTTAACCACTTCTTCTGCTTCACCAAAGTCTCCTTTTCGAGCGAGTTTTAAAGCTTTTGTCAGCGCGGCTCTGCCATCACCGGCAAGTGATATAATAGAAAAAGCTGTTTCTTCTGTAGTAGACATAATGATTTCTCCTTTATTTCTTTTATTTATGAAAAAGCAGTGCTGTACTGAATAAAAGCTAGCAATGCTTTTTTCAATAGACAGTAAGTTAGTTACTGAGAAGTTCCTGTTCGATTCTTTCACGTGTGTCAATGGCTTGTCTGGCTATTTTTTCAGGATAACCAAATAATGAAACACAGGCAATTGATTCTCCCCCAACTTTGAATTTTCGTTGGGAAAATTTCATTTCACGTAACTTTTCAAACAGGCAATTGAAGTCCACTTCTCCTTCACCAAGACCTAAATGTTGATGGATGGTTGCATCGACTCCAGGTGGATTAAGAATATAACGGCAATCCAGTGTGTGATTCATGGTATCGGCAAAGAGTACATGTGACAGATCGTTGCCGGCATAATCAAGCATTCCATTTATATTACCTTTTCCCTGATCGTAGAAAAACGTATGAGCTGCACAGTATAAATACTTTAAATTTTCACTGCGAAATGATTTTACTAAATCAGCAGTTTCATTATTGTTTTCACAAAAATCATAAGGATGTGACTGGATTTCGATGCGAATGCCTTCACGTTCAATAATAGGAAGTAGTTCTTCCATGGAACGATACCACATGCCTTCACAAATCTCTGGCTGGTGAGGGTCCCCAGAAAGTTCAGTGTTGATTACGGGTACATTCATATCGACGGCAATTTCAATCATACGCTTCCAATTTTTAACAGCAAACTGTCTTTGTTCTTCAGTAGGCCCAGACCATCGATATACAACAATAAATGAAGAGATTTCCACTCCAGTTTCCTTTAAAGCTTTTTGATATTCGCTTTGGCATTCGCGACTAAATTTAGGATGCTTGTAAAAAGGATTAATACGCGGATGGGGCGATTGCTCAATGAATTTATATCCCCATTCAGAGACTTTATGTACCATATCGGTTATGCTCATTTGTTTTGATAAAACATCGACATCAAATGCGATTTTCATAAAAATTCCTCCTTATTAAACTTTTTGAATGATTATATTATGGTTACATTATGATCTATTTTTGATTACTTATTGATATTAAGATACCATTTAACAAAGCTTTTGTCAATATATTTTTCTCTATTATGCATAATTTTTAGAATAAACTGAATTGTGAATAATGTACTACGTTATAAACTGGTTGAATGAGGTTAAATGATTTTTAAGAAGCATAACTTTTCTTTATTAAAAAGGTTGATTTATTCAAGGTGAATCTTTTACAATAAGATATGGGCACTGGATTGAAAAAGCAATCTGGTAATATGTCAAGCCCATAAAAATAAAGAATTGTAAACAAATTGAGAAAAAAGAGTGCACTTAACAAACCTTTTCTTTACCTTAAAAAGAAAAGGTAAAATATGGAATATTAACTTTGGCTTACTCCACTTTGAGAGTAAAGCTGATGCTTGGCCAGCAATCCAAAAATCAGCCGAACAAATTTACGAGCTGTAAGTGCGAGTGCACGTTTATGCTGATGAGTTTTTACCTCATCATACTTTTTCTGGTAAAATGCAGCGAATTCACCGCAGTGGTTCTTTACATGACTAACTGCTTCAATCAGATAATATCTGAGATATGCGTTTCCAGCCTTTGAAAGCCTCGTATCCTCGGCAGCAAATTGACCGGACTGGTTTTCGCGCCAGACGAGACCAGCATATTTGGCAAGGGCATCCTGCGATTTAAATGCTTCAATGTAACCAATCTCAGCAAGAATGCCAGCTGCCATAACAGGCCCAATTCCAGGAATGGATAAAAGACATTGGTAAGCGTTGGGATCAAGCCCCTTGAGCGTTTTTTCAATAGCCTTGTTCACCGATTTCATTTCTGCCATATAGGTTGTAATGAGATTGAGAGATGAGGCGATTGAAATCGTTAATGGCTCATACAAACATTTATCCAAACGGTAGGAATTACGAGCAGCTTGCTGCAAAAGAGAAGCTGTTTTTTTAGGATCAGGAAAACGGTTATGGCCTTTTTCACAAACGTAGCTTATGAGCGTATCGATGGGCATATCAGCAATCTCTTCTGTAGAGAGAAAATCGGTAAGAACCGAAGTTGCCGTCGCGCCGAAGTTGTTGGAAAAAGGTTGAGCCTCTTCATCAAGTAACGAAAACTCACTAAACTTGAGGAAGATATTTGAAAGCATATAGGCTTTTTCCCTTGTAAGGGATTTAGCCAAATGGAGGCGATGGCGTGTTAAACGCTGTAAAGCGAGAAACTGGCTGCCACGCCAAGGGTGAGTGGTAATCCTGCCAACACGGGCAAAGTCGGCAATAATAAAAGCATCAATGTAATCATTTTTGCCAAGGTCAATGAAGGACTTTTTGTAATTGGCAATCATCTTGGGATTCACGCAATAAACAGCTGTGTGAAAAGACATCAAAAGCTGGCAGGAAGACAAGTAATTGGCAATATGAATGCCATAAAACGAAGTCGACTCCAAAGCAATCATGAGCCTCGAAAGGTCTCTATGAGAGCTGAGGAAATCTGCAAGCTTTTGAGCCAAATCAACAGCGCCGGGCTGGTTATTGGCAACAGCAAAAGACAAAATCGGCTTAGAGGATTCAAAATCCAAGAGAGCGACGACGTTTTCGCGGGAGCTAATATCAATCCCGACAAACAAAGTAGAAAGAAGATCCGCCTTCTTCATAAAAAATACACCACCTTTCCGGCTAAGAGTTGGATGGGTAGAAAAGGAATCACCCTGATCTTAAACGTTGACCGCACCCTCGCAAATTAGCATTCACCTGTGAAAGTCTGATTGCTGGGAAAACACTTTCGCCCAGGGATGAAACATCTGTGTAAGCGGCATTTGACGAATAAGGCAGGCGTCAAGCTTTTTAAGCAGTCACCATAAGGCGCTGTAGGAGACGAAAGACGTAACCTTTGCTACAGATCACTAAAATCTATTGTAGCATCAGGAGTTCCTAATAGAGTAATTAAAATAAAAAATAAGCTTTGTAAGTTGGCGGATATCTGCTTACAAAACTTATTATACGAGGAGGCGCAACATGCGAAAAAAAGAGTGGGATGATGATTTTGTTAAAACAGATACATCAATGGCGGATCGGCAATCAATACGCATGCGGCGAACTTGTTATATTATTGCGATAGGATCTTTATTTTATGCACTGTGGAAGAACGATATACCAGTTGTTTTTTTGTCTGTTTCTTTTTTGCTAATCGAGGCAGCAGCGATGCTCGCTGAACTGCAAAATAAAAGAGTAGCCGCTTTGAGCAAATTTTTGCGTGCTTTTGGGCTTACTTTATTTGTTGGTTCTGTTTTGCTTTTAATTTTTAGGTGAAATTATTTTTAATGAAAGAAATATAAAGGTAAGGTGTGGCATGAGATTATTTATTGCAATTGATTTTCCTGAAGATTTGAAAAAAAAATTATATACAACGGCGAAAAAACTTAAAGTGAAGGCGAGACAGGGAAATTTTACGTATTTTGATAATTTACATTTTACGTTAGTTTTTATTGGGGAGGTTAATCCAGGGAAAATAGTTAGAATTAAAAAAGCCATGGATCAAGTTTCGGTAAATCCCTTTACTATTTCTTTTCAGCGATTAGATCATTTGAAAAAACATGGAGGTGATATTTATTGGATTGGTATGCGTGAACTACAGGACGTGCGGGTTTTACCAGAATTGTATAACCAGCTTTGTGAATTTTTGGATGAAGCTGGATGCAGCATTGAAAAACGTAAATTGAAACCACACTTAACCTTGGGACGTAATGTGACGATGCTCGATAGTTTTGACATTGCAAAGTTTGCTACTCATATTCCAAAAATGCAAATGATGGTTGATCAAGTCAGTCTAATAAAGTCAGAACAAATTGCGGGAAAATTAGTCTATACCAAACTTTATTCTTCTGTTTTACCAAAACATAAGTTAGTGGAAAGCTGATTTTTTTATTCTATGACGAGGAAATTTTTGAATGGTGAGGAAATGAGCATGCGATTATTAAAAGCAATGCATGAAACAGAAAGCTTTTCGACAACAGAGAAAGCGGTTATTCAATATATTATGGATAACCCAAGAAACATAGTTGATTTGTCAATTCGTGAATTGGCCGAAAAGACATTTACCAGTTCAGCAGCGATTTTTCGTTTATGTCAAAAACTTGGCCTTAAGGGATATACCGAATTTAAAATTAAGTTCATTAGCGAAGTGAGTAGAACCTCATCGTTTGAAAAACAAGTTCGTGATCGACCAATTACGAATCAAGATACAGTCTTGTCTGTGGTTACAAAGATGGCGTCTTTAGAGATTGAAGCGATCGAAGAAACGAAAAATGAAATGGATGCAGCACAGTTGGTTCGTCTTGCAGCATATCTTGATAAAGCGAAACAAATTGATTTTTATGCTTTTGATGATAATTTATATATTGCTCAGATGACCAGCTATAATTTTTTGCAGATTAATAAATTAGCGGTAGTCAATATTGCCGCGAATAGTCAATATATGCAGGCTCTTTCGTCTAATCAAGATCATGTGGCGATTGTTTTGAGTCGTACTGGGGAAAATAAACGTCTGGTTGATATTGCGAAAATTCTTCAAGAAAATGGTGTTAAATCAATATTGCTTACACCAATTAAGGAATCAAAGCTGGTTACAATGTGTGATGAGTTTCTTTATGTGGCGAATACGGAAGAATATTTGGATATGGGTTCATTGATTTTTGGTGCAGGTGTTCGTTATTATTTAGATGTATTATTTGGCTTGCTGTTATCGAAAAATTATAAAGCTGTAGAGGTACTGTATGACCGTTTTGAAAATGCATTTGGTCGAGTTGAAGATAATTGGCGGTTATGGTGAAATCGGGTTTTTACCATGAAAACACAGTAATGTGTAATATTGTTTCAGACTACCTGCTTTTTTTTGCTAAATCATGAAACGGTATTCCAAAAGGCATTCAATCTATTGAATGCCTTTTTTTGGTATGTTATAGTTTAGACATCTTAAGAAATAAATTAATGCGCGCTGAAGTGATATGATTATGGAAATGATAGAGATGCCAAAAAACTTTCTTTGGGGTTGTGCTTCGGCAGCTTATCAGGTTGAAGGAGCTTATCAGGAAGATGGTAAAGGTTTAACAAATTGGGATCAATTTGTTCGGATTAAAGGCAAGACATTTAAAGAGACAACGGGAGATATAGCGGTTGATCATTATCACCGTTATAAAGAAGATATTGCCTTAATGGCAGAACTAGGTCTAAAAACATATCGCTTTTCCGTATCTTGGGCAAGGATTTTTCCTGAGGGAAGGGGGATGGTTAATGAAAAGGGGTTACAATTTTACGAAAATCTAATTGATGAATGTTTAAAATATAATATTGAACCAATGGTAACCTTATATCATTGGGATATCCCAGCAGCACTTGACACAGCCTATGGTGGATGGGAAGATCGTCAAATTGTTGATGATTATGTGGCATATGCAACATGTTTGTTTAAACGTCTTGGTCCAAAAGTTAAATATTGGATTACATTTAACGAACAAAATATTTTTACAACGTTTGGCTGGTTACTAGCGGCACATCCACCGGGTAAATTTGATGCAAAAAAAATGTTTTATCAAGTAAATCATCATGTTAATATCGCACATGCGAAAGCTGTTTTAGCCTTTAAGAAAATTGTGCCCGATGGTAAGATCGGTGCTAGTTTTGCTTTTTCACCAAGCTATGCTTTTGATTGTGATCCGAAAAATGTAATCGCAAAGATTAATTTTGATGAAATGAATAGTTTTTGGTGGATGGATATATATGCTTATGGTCGTTATCCGGCATTTACGTGGAATTATTTAGCTAAAAAAGGATTGGCTCCAGAAATGGAAGCAGATGATAAAACAATCCTTTTGGCAGCCGCAAAACAACTTGATTTTATGGGAATCAATTATTATCAATCCATTGTTTGTGAATATAATCCCTTGCACGGGGGGGTTGATCCTTATGGGACGATGAATACGGCTGGAAAAAAAGGGACAACAGAAATTAAAGGTGTACCCGGTCTATATAAAAATCCACCGAATCCATACCTCTTGACAACGGATTGGGATTGGACGATTGATGCAAGTGGTCTGCGCTATGCCTGTCGTGAAGTCACAAGTCGTTATCATTTGCCGATTGTTATTTCTGAAAATGGGTTAGGCGCATTTGATATACTTGAAGATGGTAAGGTGCATGATGACTATCGGATCAATTATTTGCGAGAACATGTTTTAGCATTGGAAGAAGCCGTGCAGGATGGCTGTGATATTATTTCCTATTGCGTCTGGTCTTTTACCGATTTGCTCAGTTGGTTAAATGGGTATCAAAAACGGTATGGTCTAGTGTATGTCGATCGTGAAGAACCGGAAGGCGCCAGTATGGATCGTTATAAGAAAGATAGTTTTTACTGGTATAAAGAGGTAATTTCTTCGAATGGGAAATATTTATGATGAGCGGTATTATAAAAACCGCTTCGGCGGGATAAAAGGAGACAGTCAAATATGGGTAAACAGGAATTATTTGATAAGTTTTTAGATTATATGGTACGCTTTGCCGAAATAAAAGCAGTTGCAGCATTGAAAGATGGGTTTATTCTTACGCTCCCTTTGACCTTAGCTGGGTCGGTGTTTTTATTGATAGCCAACTTACCAATCGGTGGATACAGTGATTTTATGGCAGCACAGTTTGGTGCCGGCTGGGCGGCACCATTAAACCAAGTGGCTGGGTCTACGTTTGGAATTTTAGCAATTTTGTGTGTATTAGGAATTTGTTATAAATATTGTCAGGCCGAAGGTTGCGATGCAATTACAGCATCTCTTTTGGCATTGGCTTCCTTTTTGATCGTTACCAAAGGTTCCGTACTGACAAAAGCGGGTGAGGTTGTAAACGATGTTATCCCGAAAGGCTGGGTTGGCGGGAACGGTGTTATCACGGCTATTATTGTAAGTCTATTGGTAGCTTGGATTTTTTGCTATTGTGAAAAAAATCATATTGGAATTAAGATGCCAGCTGGTGTGCCGGATGGTGTAGCCAAAGCTTTTGCTGCATTGGTACCGGGCATGATTGTCTTTGCCGGTTCGGCCGTTGTATTTTTTCTTTGTCAGGCTCTGGGCGGGCTTACTTTTCCAGAACTTGTATTTCAAGTATTGCAGACACCTTTGCAAAATTTAACGGATAATTTAGTAGCAGGTATTATTATTGCCGGAATACAGAGTGTTTTATTCTGGGCAGGAATTCATGGCCCAAATATAGTTGGTGGTGTAGTAGGACCAATCCTTACGGCAAATGCAATTGACAATCAGCATCTGTTAGATGCGGGAATGTCTCTACTTGGCAATCCGCAGGCTAAAATTATAACAATTCAAGTAAACGATGTATTTATTAAAAGCGGTGGCTGTGGGATTACGTTAGGGCTTTTGATTTCTGCATTTATTGCGGCACGGTCGGCACAAATGAAATCCATATCGAAACTGGCATTTGTTCCAGGGCTGTTTAATATCAATGAACCAATTATTTTTGGTCTGCCGATTGTATTTAATCCATATTTTATCGTTCCATTTATCGGTGTACCAGTTATTGCTATGATTATGACCTATGTAGCAATCGCTATCGGTTTTATGTCACCGTTTTCAGCGGTACAGGTTCCGTGGACAACTCCGACTGTTATTGCGGGATTTTTATTGGCAGGCTGGCAGGGCGCAGTTGTGCAACTTGCGATAGTCTTAATGGCAACGGTCGTTTATTTCCCGTTTATGAAAATACAAGACAATATTTATTTTAAAGAAGAATTGGATGCAGTAGAAGGAAAAGGAATTGAGACAAGAAATGCAGAACATTCTTAATTTATGAACAAATATTATATCAAAGGAGAAATTGTTATGAAGAAAATCGTCTTATTATGTGCATCGGGAATGTCAACCAGCATGCTGGTTAAAACAATGGAGGAAGCAGCGGCTGAAATGAATTATGAATGTCAAATTTCAGCGTATCCAACCTCAGAAGCTATCAAACAGGCGAGTGATGCAGATCTTATTTTACTTGGACCGCAGGTTCGATTTGCTTTAAATAAAATAAAAGGACAATGTCCAGGTGTTTTGGTTGAGTCAATTGATATGCGTATGTATGGTCGGATGGATGGCAAGGGCGTTGTTGAATTTGCCAAAAGTAAAATCGGTTAATTTGGTTTAGCGATAAAGTAGTAAATGTAGGGGGAAATACAGAATGAATGGTTTAGAGTTAGCAGCATTTCAAATCATATCTGCCGTTGGCACAGCACGTAGTTGTTATATAGAGGCAATTCAACAGGCCAAATTAGGTGAATTTTCCAAAGCAGAGGCCTTGATCAATGATGGTGATGAAGTATTCAACGAAGGGCATGATGCACATGCGGGGCTTTTGCAAAAAGAAGCAGAAGGTACAAGTGAAGGTATTAATCTTTTACTTTTGCATGCGGAGGATCAATTGATGAGTGCCGAGGGGTTTAAGATTATTGCCTTAGAATTTATTGATGTATATAAGAAATTTGCTGATAAACATTAAAAAATATAAAGTGTAGAACAGTGGGAGCTGAACATATGGGATTTCCAAAAGATTTTTTATGGGGTGGCGCTGTTGCAGCACATCAGTTAGAAGGTGCGTGGCAAGCTGGTGGTAAAGGCGTAAGTGTTGCGGATGTAATGACTGCTGGTCGACATGGGCAGCCCCGCCAAATTACCGATGGTGTCAAAGCAAATTTAAATTATCCGAATCATGATGCAATTGATTTTTATCATAGATATAAAGATGATATTAAATTATTTGGTGAAATGGGCTTTAGATGTTTCCGGACGAGTATTGCGTGGACACGTATTTTTCCGAATGGTGATGAATTGGAGCCAAATGAAGCTGGACTGCAATTTTATGATGACCTTTTTGATGAATTACATACATATGGCATTGAGCCTGTGATTACTTTATCGCATTTTGAATTGCCATATCATCTTGTGACGCAATATGGGGCTTGGCGCAATCGTAAAGTAATTGAATTCTTTGTTCGTTTTGCTGAAACTGTTTTTAGACGGTATAAAGATAAAGTGCGGTATTGGATGACTTTTAATGAAATCAATAATCAAAGTGAATTAGAGGTACCATTTACAGCGTTTACGAATTCGGGAGTTCTCTATAAAGATGGTGAAGATAAAAAAGAAGTCATGTATCAAGTAGCCCATCATCAATTTGTCGCAGCAGCTTTGGCTGTAAAAAAAGGACATGAAATAAATCCAGAGTTTAAAATAGGCTGTATGTTATCGTATCAGCCGGTCTATCCAGAGAGTTGCAATCCGGAAGATCAGATAAAGCAGCTTGAAAAGATGCATATGCGTAATTTTTTTGGTGATGTGCATTGTCGTGGTCATTATCCAGCATATGCTCGTAAAGAGTGGGAAAATAAAGGGTATAAAATCGTCATGGAGCCTGGCGATTTAGAAATTATAGCACAAGGCACGGTGGATTATTTGGCCTTTAGCTATTATATGAGTTTTGTGGTGTCTTCTGATGCGGCAAAAATGAAGTTAGTTGGTGGTGGTGCCACGATCGCCGTGGATAATCCATATCTTAAGCAATCAGAATGGGGCTGGCAGATTGATCCGGTTGGTCTGCGGTATGCGTTGGCAGTACTTACAGAGCGTTATGAGCTTCCCCTTATGGTTGTTGAAAATGGTATTGGGCTGCATGAATCTAAAGTCGGCGACACAATGATTCAAGATGATGCCCGTATTGAATATTTTGCTGCTCATATTGAACAGATGAAACAAGCAATTGATCTTGATGGTGTTGAACTTTTAGGGTATTGTCCATGGGGGCCGATTGATTTAGTTTCAGCAGGGACGGGTGAAATGGAAAAACGTTATGGCTTTATTTATGTAGATAAAGATAATGAAGGTTTGGGCAGTTTAGCTCGCGAGAAGAAAAAATCATTTTATTGGTATAAAAAAGTTATTGCCAGCAATGGTGAAGATATTAGTAATGTGTAAGTTGTGAGTAAAAAAGTCTCTGGATTTTGTGAATCCAGAGGCTTTTTTATTAGGATAAATTTCTTATTTTTTAGCAAATACGCTCTTTTTTGTTAGTGGAAATGTTATAATAAAAGCAATTTTATGGATGGGTGAGGAAAACAAAGGAGTGTAGATGAAAAATGATGTTGAAAAAATCTAGTGAAAAAGCAATTGCTTCAATCGGTATGGCGGTCTTTGCCTTTACGGTTGGAATTTCCGTGTTACAGCCAATCAAAGCAGAGGCTTTTAATATTGGTGCAGCTGCGGGTGCTCTTGCAGGCAGTGCAGTGCAATATGTTCAATTTAATAAAGAGTTGAATTATTATAATAATGACGGACGAAATAAATATTTTGAAGAAATTAAAAAGAAAGATGGAGTGAATGAAGATTCCTATAAAAATGAACTTCTGACAAATATTATGACTAGACTTTCTACGTCGATTGCGCAAACGGATGCTTCTATTATAAGTAAACCTTATAATTATTTTGTTAACAATCAGACCACATTTAATGCCTATTGTACACTAGGTCATAACATGAGTGTTAATGAAGGTCTATTTGATCTATTAAATGACAATGAAAATGAAGTGGCTTTTGTCGTGGGACACGAAATGGGACATGGTCAAAAAGATCATCCGATTCAAGGGTTTAAAAAGACAGTGCCAGTGAGTATCATTGCGAATGTGTGGGGCTCGCAGACGAGTGGAGTCGCTTCATCTAGTGTTAATGTCCTGGCAAATTACGCAACAGCTGTTAATATTACCAAACCACAAGAATGGGAAGCGGATAATCTGGCGTTTGGTTATGCGGTCGGTGCTGGCTATAATCCAGGTGCGGGGGCGGCTGTTTGGCAGCGTGTCATTGAAAAAATGGGTAGTTCATCTAGTAATTTTGTTGGTGAAATTTTTTCACCATCGGATCATCCGAAAAATGAGGAACGCCGGGAAAATTATTCGAAGAAACTTACGGAATACAGCAATCAACATGTGACAGTTGCTAATGGTGCAATCAAAGTAAATGGCAAAGACTTTATGACAGCTGGTGCAACGAATTCGATGAGTAGTGAAGAACGTGCTTATCTGATTGCCGGAAATTTGGCAGCGGTTTATCATAATAATACTGTGGCACCAGAGGCTTATGTGGAAAATGGATTTGTAAAAATGGGTGATCAAGCCATTTTGGCACCAAATGGCAATGAAACAGATGCGGATGCACTTGCTGATAAATTGAATCATATTCGTTGAGATAAAAGAGCAGTCGTAACGGTGCGGCTGCTCTTTTGATGCGCGAAGCGCAATCGTTCATAAAACCAATTGATAAACGTCGATTTGTCAGCAATACAAGGAAACTCCTTGAAATCAAAAGCTAAATAGCTTATAGTAAAATAAGAGTTATGGATTTTGAATTTGCTAATAAGAAGGGGATTCATCATGGTAAATAAAAAAATGTTCATCTTTTTTATTACAGTTTGTATTTTGATTTTGAATCCGATGGTTTTTGCTCAAACGGTTCTAACGACTGAAGCACAGCAAGATGTCAAACAGGCTGAAATTTCGCAAGAAAAAGGCGATTATTGGGAAAGTGTGCGCTCTTATAGTAAGGCAATTGCCTTGGATCCAGGGCAAGTTGTAGTGTATAAAAATCGTGGCAATGTGTATTATCGTCTGGGAAAATATAATGAAGCAATGCGCGATTATAATACGGCAATTGCTCTTGACCATTCATATCTTGATGCCTATAATAATCGAGGCAATATATATAATGAATTTGGTGAATATGAAAAGGCTTTAAAAGATTATACACAAGTTATTGCGGGTAATCCTAAGCATGCCAAGGCCTATTATAACCGTGGGATTGTTTATGGAAATTTGGTGCAATATGAGAAAGCGGTTGCTGATTATAGTAAAGCGATTGAACTGAATCCACTGTTTACAGATGCTTATAATAATCGGGGCAACGTTTATGAATTGATGGGAAAATATCAAGATGCCTTAAAAGATTATGAAAAAGCCATTCAGTTAGATGCAAGATATATCCATGCATACTATAATGAAGGGAATATTTATGCAAAACTTGGTGAGATGGAGCAGGCTCTTAAATTTTATAGCCAGGCAATTAAGGTAGAGCCGCAATATGTAGATGCCTATAATAATATGGGGATTACATATGCGTCCATGAAAAAATATCAAAAAGCTTTGAAATGGTATAATCAAGCACTGCAAATAGATCCGAAGTACACAAATGCCTATAATAATCGTGGCAATCTCTATGTTGAAATGGGAAACTACGAAGAGGCTCTTACTGATTTTAATCGGGCGATTGAATTGTCACCGGATAACGCAGGGTGTTATCTGAATCGGGCGGATTTATATGAAAAAATCGGACAAACTGAGCAAGCGAAGACGGATTATAAACGTGCCGTGGGTCTTGACCGCAAGTATAGCAAAGATGTGCCGCAAAAATATCAATATTAGTTTTATGCCGGAGTGGCTTTAATAAAAGAAAATCTTTTATTAAAGCCGTTTTTGTTTCAACACATTCAGATGAGTCTTGTATTTTATGTGAAATAAGGTTAAAATTATACAGAACAATAATAAACAATTTAAAACAATAATAAAATAGTGGGAGGCTTGTGTGAAAATGATAAAAGGGCTTGTCTTTGATGTACAGAGGTTTTCTACACATGATGGCGATGGCATTCGAACTACTGTGTTTTTGAAAGGTTGTCCACTGCATTGTGTATGGTGTCAAAATCCGGAAGGTATTTCACCAGAAAAAAAATTGGTGTATTTTGCTCATAAATGTATTCTGTGTGGTTCCTGTTTGAAGATACCGGATAAAGCCATAGAAATTAATGGTAAAACATTGATTTTATCTCAAGCTAAAGTTGAAAATGGTGTATTATATGAAGAGGTTTGTCCTACTGGTGCGTTGAAAATGGATAGCCGTGAATATAGTATAAAAGAAATTATGGAAACCGTCATGTTGGATAAAGCCTTTTTTATGCATGGCGGCGGTGTTACATTATCAGGAGGCGAACCTTTTTTTCAAAAACAATTTACATTGGAACTGTTGAAAAATTTGCAAAAAAATCATATTCACACGGCAGTGGAAACGTCTTTATTTGTTGAGCAAGACTATCTGCTGGAGGTTTTGCCTTATATAGATACATTATTTGCTGATTTAAAGTTTTTTGATGGGGCGTGGCATAAAAAAATAACGTCGGTGGATCCGGAGCTGATTCAAGCTAATATTAAGTTTGTGTTACAATCATTGCATCGCCATAAAGTGGTAATCCGCACACCCTTGATTCCTGAGTATACGGCATTTCCAGAAAATATTCGGCGGATTTGTCACTTTATTACAGATATTTTCCCTGATGTGAGATATGAATTATTGAATTACAATCCATTGGCGAAAGCTAAATATGAGCACGTGGAAGATTCCTATTGCTTTGCGGACAATCATCCGTTGTATAGTGTGTCTGAAATGAATGATTTTTATACCATCGCATATCAAGCCGGTATAAAGAATTTGATTGTCTAGACTTGATTTGAATGGTAAAATAAGGTTTTCGTAAAATTTAAGAAAAAATATAGATTGAGGTGGAGATATGTTTTTAGAAGAAAGACAAGAAGCTATTTTAGCGATGTTACAACATGATGGAAAAGTTAAAGTAAAAGAACTCAGTGAATTGTTTGATGTAACAGAAGATTGCATACGGAAAGATCTGGGGTCGCTAGAAAAACAAGGTAATTTAAAACGTACCTATGGCGGTGCAGTTGTGCTTAGAGAAAATCTGCATAACATGGAAGTCAGCAAACGGCGTAATACGGATGTGGATGCTAAACGGAAAATCGCCCAGGCAGCGCTTAATTTGATTCATGAAAAAGATATGGTATTTTTGGATATTTCAACCAGCAATCTAGAAATTGCGGCACTTTTGGCGAAACAGCCTAAAGATGTTACGGTTGTGACGAATATGATTGAGATTTTAGTCATTCTGGCGCAAAATCCTAAAATAAAAGTATTATTTGCTGGCGGTACAATTAATAAGAGTCGCGATGGTTTCTGGGGTGGAATGACCATGGATTTTATTTCACGGCTTAAACCGGATATTGCGTTTGTTGGGGCTGTTGGCGTCGATATAAGGGAAAATAGTGTTTCTACGTATGATATTGAAGATGGAATCAATAAAGCAGCGATTATTCAAGTAAGCAAAAAAGCTTATCTTGTTGCAGAAATGAAAAAAATGAGCAATGATGGAAATTATAACTATGTGACGCTGGATGCTCTGACGGGAATCATAACGGATACGGTATTGACAGATGAACTGCATGAAATTGTCTCGGGTTATGGTGTGGAAATTATTATGCCCTATTTGCAAGACTAGAGATTATATATAGAAAAAATAGAGGATTTATTGAATAACAAAGCGAAACCTTCTAAGTTGTTGCTTTTTTGCAAGAATTTTAGGAGGTTTTTTATTTATGAAAAAGAGTTTATCTCGCATTTTTGACTGGCAGAATTTTTGTCGGTTTGTTCAACAAGAAATAAAGGTGTTTTTGTTTTTTGTCATATTGCTTTGTTTATTGCGTCTAACTTTTTTTTGTTGGATGTCTGAATATATGAGTAAGGCTGCAACGCTGCATGATGTGTTGACGGCTATGTTGGTGGGAACAAAAATTAGTCTTAAAAGTGCAGGGGTTCTCACTGCTTTTTCAATGTTAATTAGCGCTCTAGCTAATATATTGGCACCATCTTATGAAATGGCTGCTCGTAAAGTGGTGGGGAGTTTTTATATTGTCCTTTTATCCGTTTTGTTTTGTGCTCGCTTCCCATATTATAGACAATTTCATTCAGGATTTAACCAATTGATTTTTAATACATTTAATGATGATGTATATGCATTGAGCCTTTCATTGGTAGAAGAATTTTATTTGCCGCTGCGCTTGGCTGGTGCTTTTGTTTTGGCCTTTTTTCTTTATAAAATATTTTCAGCTTGGCTTAATAAAGCTGTTTTTAAAATGCCGTCCTTTTCTTTTCCGATTGCCAAGTGGTTAAGTCGTGCGGTAGTTATCTTGTTTTTATATTGGGGAATTATTTTTGTAACCTTTGGCGGCAGCTTTAGCTGGGCTACAGAAGTAGATTGGGAAAATGCTGGTGTGACCAAAGATCCCTTTTTAAATGAGGTGATTTTAGATGATATGCAGGCAATTTATCGTGCCTATACGATGAATAACCGTTTAGAAGCTTGCAATGGTTTGAATTTTGATGTGGATCAAATACGTTTTTTCACAGCAAAGCTTACGAATAAAACACAGTTGCAATCTAATGATTTAGATGAATATTTAGAAAAGCAAGCACAGGGGCCTCTAGTTAAAAAACCAAAGCATATTTTTGTGATTATTTCTGAGAGTTATGCGAATTGGCCGCTGCTAGAAAAATATAAAGATCTCCATATTGCCGATGGTATGAAGCAAATTATTGCCGGAAATGATAGTGATTATAGCGGGACTTTTCTACCAAATGGTGCAAGTACAGTTTCCGCAGTAACGGGTGTAGTTACTGGATTTGCTGATGCAAATCTTTATCTTACAACAATGCCGGAAGCTTTTGCCGCCCCTTATTCTACCGCCAGTGCACCACAGCTGCAAAAATTAGGCTATGATACAAACTTTTGGTATGCAGGACCAACGACTTGGGAGCGCATTCAGGCTTTTACTCTGGCACAGGGATATCAGCATTTTTATAGTCGAGGCGATTTTGCCAATGCAACGGAAGGCAGTGTTTGGGGCTGCGATGATAAATATCTTTATGAGGCTGTATTAGCCGGTATAGAACTTGATAAACCAAGCTTCAATGTAATATTAAATGTGTCGAATCATTCCCCGTTTACTGTGGATGTTGCCAAAGAGGGGTTTGATCAAGAAACGGTGATTGCCGCTCTGCCACAAGAAGCGAAAGCGGATATGGCGCTGGTCAATCAATTGGGTCATTTTTGGTATGCGGATAAAATGATGGCAGATTTTATTCAAAAGACGAAACAAAAATATCCGGATAGTCTTTTTATCATTGTTGGTGATCATGCGGATCGTTATAATATTGATAAGACACCATCTATGTATGAACGATATGGTGTTCCCTTTATTGTTACAGGGCAAGGCGTCACGAAAGGAATCTTGCCGAAAGATGCTGCAGGCAGTCAAATTGATATCATTCCAACTTTGATTGAAATGATAGCACCCCAGGGGTTTTCGTATCATTCCGTGGGGACTAGTTTAACGCGTGGCAATAAAAGAGCCGTAAATTATGGCTTTTGGATGACGCATGACTATATTGGTAAAGCGGATCTGGAAGAATTTCAACCGGAATCAATTCGGGGGGATTTGCCAGAGCTCGATACAGCGGCTTTGCAGGATTATATCGATGCGATTCGGAGTATTTCCTGGTGGCGGGCAAAATACGGCCCGATACTTAATGCGGATTTATTGAAGGATCGTTGAGTTTTGTGTACTATTTTATAATTGAGGTGTAAGTGTGGCTAAAGTTCACAAAGGAAAAAAAACATTGAGTAGACAATCAAGGCAGTATTTGTTTAGCGCATTTGTTTGTGCAGGCTTGATCGTGGCTTATGGATTTATGATTTTTCGGTTGGGGGGAGAACTTTCCCTTAATCCAGTATTTCATGTATTGCCAGTGATTTGGTTAATGGGGATTTTTTACTATTGCCGGCGGTATAGAACATTTCAAGCGGGAGCTCGCGGCGAAAATGAAATTTTGGCGTATGTAAGGCAATTACCGAATCAATATCATGTATTTTCAAATTTTGTTATTAAAGAAAAACGAATTTTTGATGAAGCGGATTTTATTGTTGTTGGTGAAAATGGTGTTTTTGTGGTTGAAGGTAAAAATCATTTGGGGAAAATTGTCGGTACAGAAGATGATATAGAATGGAAACAATATAAAATTGGTCAAAAGGGCAAACCGTATACGAAAAACATCATGAATCCGATTAAACAGACGAGGTGGCATCGGCTTAATATTCAAGGGATGCTAAGGCAGGCAGGTTTTCATATTTCAGTTGTGCCACTATTGGTATTTACCAATGATGCAGTGCAGCTCGAGATTATATCAAGCGAGATGATTGTATTAAAGGGCAGCAAATATGTGAATGATTATATTTTGCGCTACAGACCTCAACGTAAACTTGATAAGCATATGATTAAAGATATTGTTGCTTTCTTGGAAAAGAAAGCCTGAGGTATTAAGTCTAAACAAAGAGAAGGCGGAACGGTTCCTATAGAAAGAACCGTTCCGCCTTTGTCTTGCAATTAAAAAATATCAGCTAAAGAATATGTCTGAAACACAATACGATAAAACAGATAAGTGAAATAAAAAAAGTGAAATATTCAACTGTTTTGATTGGATAGGCATAATGCAGTGGGATATCAACGACTCTTGGGATATTGCTGCAAAGCAACGATATTGCCATCGAAATATAAAACAGGATATTAACCATTGGGACTGAGCGATAAAAAACCAAAGCTTTGAGAAGAATGAATACGGCAAATGCAATAAAAAAATAAGCGAATTTTTCGGCAAACATAAAGCAGCACACTCCCAAAAGAAGATTTTTAAGTACCTCGTTCAACTTAGTTATATTATAACATAAATATAGAAAATTATGGCTGATAAACCTTAAAATAAGCATAATTTCAAGACGGTGTGAATATACTCTAAAAACAAATTATTTTTTATGTGTATTGCACCTATTATTGCATTATGGTATAATTATCGGGTAATAAACGAAAGTGCGTTTATTATTCAAACAGGTTATAAAGCGACTAGCTTTACCTCAAAATGGGGAGCTACGTCTAACCAAGTTTTCGCAGAGAGAACTTGTAATTATTCCCAATTTGGGGAAAAGTGAGGTGCAATAAGATATGAAAAAAGGAATTCATCCTGAATTCAAACAAGCAAAAGTTATTTGTGGTTGTGGCAGTACTTTTACAACAGGTTCTGTAAAAGACGAATTACGTGTTGATGTATGTTCGAACTGTCATCCTTTCTTTACTGGTCGTCAACGTGATGTTGCTGCTGGTGGTAGAATTGAAAAATTCAACAAGCGTTACGGAAGCAAATAATTTATGTAAATGGGCAGCAGAGCAGAAATGCTCTGCTTCATTTATATCTGAATGTATTTTATATTGGGAGTAATTCTGTGTAATGGGAGGAATTACAAATGAGTAGTAATAAATTAACTGTAGGCGGTCAAGCCGTTATAGAGGGCGTTATGATGCGCGGACCTAGATTGGTATCCACAGCGGTGCGTGAGCCATCTGGTCAAATCAGTGTTAAAGTAGATCCTGTATCATCGATTAGTGATCGTTATCCAATTTTGAAAAAACCGATGCTTCGCGGCGTAATTGCATTAGGTGAATCTTTGGTCTTAGGGCTGAAATCGTTATCGTATTCCGCGCAAAAAGCGGGAGATGAAGATGAGCAGCTTTCTGATAAAGAATTGGTTATGACCATTCTTTTTTCTTTGGGCTTGGCAATATTGTTATTTGTCATTATCCCTACAGCCGCAGCCAAGTATATTGATGCCTCTTTTACGAATCCGATTCTTTTAAACTTATTAGAAGGCGGGCTTCGTTTAGGGATTTTTCTAGTTTATATATATGGTATTTCACGGATGAAAGATATTCAGCGTGTATTTAAATATCATGGTGCGGAGCATAAGACTATCCATGCTTATGAAGCTGGTGTTGAGCTTACTGTTGAGAATGTACAAAAATATAGTACGCTTCATCCACGTTGTGGAACGGCATTTTTGCTCATCGTCATGGTTGTTAGTATTATTATGTTTGCCTTTTTAGGCTGGCCTGATTTGTGGCTACGTATTTTGTCGCGGGTTATATTGCTTCCAGTAGTGGCCGGGATTTCTTATGAAATTATCCGCTTTGCAGGTAAAAGCCAAAATCCACTTGTGCATATTGCAATCTTACCAGGACTTTGGTTGCAAAAAATCACGACAAGCCAACCAGATGATGATATGGTTGAAGTTGCGATTCAAGCATTGGAAGCGGTATTGGTCGAAGATACAGTATCAGAAACGGCTCCAATAGTCGCTCCGCTGCCAACGGAAAGTTGATTGGTATTTAAGTTTTTAGTTTTAGGGGTGAAGTATAGATGCTGCAAAAATTACAGGCAGTTGAAGATAAATATTTAGAACTGGAGTCTTTAATTAGTGATCCAGATGTCATTTCAGATATGACAAAATGGCAGAAATATAATCGGGAGCATGCCTCACTTATTGTGATTGTGGAGAAGTTTCGCGAGTACAAAAAAGTTTGCCAGGGAATTGATGATGATAAAGCGATGTTCGCTGAACAGCTAGATGATGATTTTCGCAAGATGGTTGAAGCTGAGATTGTCGAATATAGACTGATTAAAGAAAAATTGGAAGCCGAGCTGCCACTTCTTCTTTTGCCCAAAGACCCGAATGATGATAAGAGTGTTATCGTCGAAATTCGTGGTGGTGTGGGCGGCGATGAAGCTGCACTTTTCGCCGGGGATCTCTTTCGAATGTATTCACGTTATGCTGAAGTACAAGGCTGGAAAATAGAAATTCTAAATTCGAATGCGACGGAACTTGGTGGATTTAAAGAAATATCATTTTCTATTTTGGGCTATGGTGCATACAGCAAGTTGAAATATGAAAGCGGGACGCATCGAGTTCAGCGTGTACCCGCGACTGAATCCAGTGGACGAATTCATACTTCGGCTGTTACGGTGGCTGTATTGCCAGAAGTTGAGGAAGTTGAAGTGGATATTAAAGCGAATGAACTTCGCATCGACACCTATTGTGCGAGTGGTGCTGGCGGTCAGTATGTCAATCGAACCGAAACGGCAGTTCGTATCACGCATTTGCCAACGGGGGTCGTTGTGCAGTGCCAAGATGAAAAATCACAGCTTAAAAACAAAGAAAAAGCGATGCGTGTACTTCGTGCTAGAGTTCAGGAAAAAGCATCACAAGCACAACATGATGAAATTTCCGCCGATCGAAAATCCCAAGTAGGATCGGGCGACCGCAGTGGTCGGATTCGTACGTATAATTTTCCACAAGGCCGCGTGACGGATCATCGGGTAGGCCTTACTTTGCATAAATTGGATTTTGTCTTAAACGGTGAAATAGATGAGCTCATCAATGCCTTGATTACCGCGGATCAGACTGAAAAAATGAAGCGGGTCAATTGATATGGCGATAAAAAATGAAGTTTGGACAATTGGCAGTATTATAAAATGGACTGAGCAGTACTTTCAGGATAAGGGTGTGGATTCTCCGCGCCTTGATGCGGAAGTGCTGCTTTCCCATGTCTTACAGAAAGAACGTATTTATTTATATATCCATTTTGATGAACCATTAGAAGCTGCGGAGTTAGCAGCGTTTCGGGAGATGGTTAAAAAACGTGTACAGAGAATACCAGTTGCTTATATTGTGGGTGCCCGTGAGTTTATGGGACTTAGATTCGCTGTTTCTCCGGCGGTACTAATTCCACGACCGGATACCGAAATTCTTGTTGAAGCCGTTATTGAGCGCCTTAAAGATAAATCTCAAATAAAATTTGTTGATATTGGAACGGGTAGTGGTGCGATCGTATTGTCATTGCTGCATTATTTACCGTTGGCT
>Ga0302210_10000252_pt1 | contig 24944 bp, 16 predicted proteins | sample II_Fen_E3_2_FD_198793 | JGI IMG/M metagenome (GOLD analysis project Ga0302210, IMG submission 198793) | Peat permafrost microbial communities from Stordalen Mire near Abisko, Sweden - II_Fen_E3_2 | ecosystem: Environmental > Terrestrial > Soil > Wetlands > Permafrost | place: Sweden: Abisko... | reverse complement strand
TAATCTTAAAATTAAAAAAAATGAAAAAATGTATTCTCTTTTCAGTTGCCTGTCTGGTAACAACGATGGCAAATGCACAATTCACCATGTTTGACACTAATTTTGATGCACAACATGCAGACATTGTTACTGCTGATGTTAATAACGATGGGTATTTAGATGTCGTTGTCAGTGGCGTATCAGGTCCGAATAATGATGCAACCAGTGCAATTTTTTTAAACAATGGGAATGGTACTTACACCATGCAAGGAACACCGAATGTGATTACTCCGGGTCATTCAGCTGATATTAAGTTCGGCGATATAAACGGCGATGGAAATCTAGACGTTATTTTTAACGGGAACAGTAATGGAGATACCGGAAAAGGTATCGCATTAAATGATGGTACCGGTATTTTCACCCGTTCCACTCTGGATGTAACCGGGGCAACCATATCCTGTGGATTTGCCGATTTCAACAACGATGGATTATTGGATTATTATGTAATCGGGAATGGTGTCGACAATACGGGTGCAGTGTTTTTCCAGAATGCTGATGGTACATTTACAAAAGATCAATCATCATTTACGGCAGTCAACAATTTGATTGACCCCGATGTAACTACGCTTGATTTTAATAATGATGGCTATATCGATATGTTTATCTGTGCCTGGGATGATAATGCAAAGATCCGATTTTCGGCGATTCTGCTGAATGATGGATTTGGAAAATTCTCAGTCGTGGCACAGCCAAATTTAATACGTAAAGGCTATGGTTCGGCAGTCTGGGGTGATGTTGATGGTGATGGCTGGCTGGATTTGTTGCTCAATGGTGACGGAGGGGCAGATGGAGAAGCAAGTTCGGATATTTATCGTCTTTATAAAAATAACGGTGGAATATTGGAAGCAAAAGCAACATTCAATGATTATCGTCAGATAAGTGTGGGAGATGGTGCACGTCTGGTAGATTGGAATAATGATGGTAAACTGGATGTAATACTCACAGGATGGAGCAATACGAAAGGGAGACAAAACACATCGTTGTTTACTTGTACAGATGCTGCTAATTTCACGTATGTAGAAGATCCACTTAGCAACACTGATTTCCCGGGAGTATCAGAAAGTAGTATTGAAACAGCCGATTTAAATAACGATGGGAAAATCGATTTGTTGATTACCGGATACAATGGTAATCAAGCGAATCAGGTAGGTAAATTGAATCGTAATATCTGTGGATATTATCTCAACCAAACTGCAACGGTCAATGCAAAACCATCAGAAGTACCATCTTTATCACAGGTTATCACCAAATCGGGTGCTGAAACAATGGTCGCATTCACATGGAATGCTGCAACAGATGATAAAACACCTCAAAAGTCTCTTACCTATAACCTTTCATTAAAAAATACAACTACCGGAAAATGGATGTATAATCCAATGGCAGTAATGGGTGGAGTGAATGATGGTTGGAGAAAAGTTTCTTCTCTTGGAAATGTATACACCAATAAACATTGGGAACTATACAATTTACCGGCAGGAAATTACGAATGGAGTGTACAGGCTATTGATGCTAACTTTGTAGGGGGACCTTTTGCTGCTGCTAAAACATTTGTTATTACTTCTTCTACCGGATTAGTAAATGTGATTGATGGAATAAACATCAGTAGTTTAAATGGAAAGTTATATGTAAATAATAAGACTGGAAATGCTTTGAGTGTATCAGTTTACAGCACTTCAGGAAGTATTGTAAAACAATTGGATACCATGCATTCAATAGCTACGTCGTTGAATCAGGGTGTATATGTAGTTAAAGCTACTATTGGAAATAAAACCATGATTCAGAAGGTGATTTTATAAAAAAGATATCGGGAGATTTATTATTTAAATCTCCCGATTATTTTCAATCGTATATGAACGTGAACTCACACATTTTTACAACTCAAAAAAGATGAAATTTATCGATAAGTGGTTTTTATATAGAATGATACTCATTTTTATCATAATAGCCTTTTTCTCTATCAATACAGAAGGTAAAAGTTTAAATTCAGGCAATAAAAAGTCCTTGTTCTATACCAATCCACTTCCTGTTTCACTTGGAGATCCTTATGTGTTTTTGGCTTCCGAGGGGAAATTTTATATGTATGGGACTGATGAAACTGGAAAACTGGAAGGATTTGGTGCTTATTCGTCGGATAATCTATTAAACTGGAAGTATGAAGGATCTGTTTACAAAGGGAATGTACAAGATTCGTGGACATTACGGAATTACTGGGCACCCGAAGTATATGAACAAAACAGAAAATTTTACATGTTCTTCAGCGCTGACTGGAAATACAATCCAACAAACCAGGGTGAGAATTTTAGAATAGGAGTGGCTGTAGCCGATAAACCAACAGGACCCTTTACAGATATTTCCAATAAGCCCCTCTTTGATCCGGGCTATCCGGTCATTGATGCTAATATTTTACATTTCAAAGGAAGATATTATCTTTACTATTCCCGTTGTTGCTATAAAAATCCGGTAGAAAGTGAAGTGTCCGTCTGGGCCAAAAAACTTAATATGTTTCAAACCATAGAAGAAAGCTGGGTTTATGGAGTAGAAATTGCATCTGATTTTAAATCTATCATTGGCGACCCTGTTTTATTATTACAACCACCGAAAAAAATGAACGACAAACAATCGGAATGGGAAAGCCGATCGGTTACCAGTGGCGAAGTAAATCGTCGTTGGACGGAAGGATCTTTTGCCTTTGTACGTGAAAATAAAATTTACATGATGTATTCGGCTAATTATTTTGGTGGAAAAAACTATGCAGTAGGATATGCTACTTCCAACAATCCACTGGGACCGTTTGAAAAAGCGCCCAATAATCCGGTACTTCAAAAAAACGTTGATGAAGGTGGAATTGTTACAGGAACAGGACATAACAGCGTAACCTGGTCAAAAGATGGTAAAGTAATGTATTGTGTTTATCATGGTCGTACGTCACTAACAGGAGATAAACGCGTTGTATTTATCGATAAAATGAAGCTAAGTAAGGATGGTCTGCTGACGGTTGACGGTCCATCAACGAAACAAAAAGAGCTATAAGTCATACATAAAAAATATGGTTTTGTTGAAAATGAACAACAAAGCAGATGAATCATTCTTTCCATTCAAGTAACAATTTCATTATAAATAAGACCTTGCTTCTATTCTGAAACAGGAATTTTAGCATTTAATGCAAAATATTGGTATATTTGTTACTTACTTTTGCTAATATCAATGAAAAAGAAACAGATTCTATTCCTGCTACTGCTGTGGCCAACAATTACATTTGCTAATTCGAAGATTGATTCAATCCTCCATGTCCTTGATCGGGATATAGAGTTGTCGGTTCATTATCAGGCTCGAAGAGATTCTATGATTTTAAGTTGGAAGCAAAAATTAAAACTGGAGCAGGATTTGAATAAAAGATATAAAATCTGTGTTGCTATCTATGATAATTATTACTCGTATCAGGCCGATTCAACACTGAATTATATTTTATACCGGATTGAAATAGCGAAACAACTTCATGATAAGAAAAAGTTCATCGATTCAAGAATGGATCAGGCAGCTCTAATGAGTATTATGGGAATGTATACTGAAGCTCTGGGAATAATAAAAGGAGTAAACAAGGATGAAGTGCCTGAACTGAAGTTCCGTTATTTTTTTATATGTAAATTAATTTACGGCTTTATGACCGGCAATGCAGTTCCGTCAGAGCGACCGAAATTTGAAAAACTATCTCTGGCTTGCCGTGATTCTATGTTGAAAATTATTACCCCTAATGCTATTGATTATGTAATGATTAAGTCGGATCAAATGATTTCAAATCATCAGATTTCCGCAGCCTTAAAACTGGTCCTGGCCGATTTCCCAAATACGAAAACCGATTTGAGACGACAGGCGTATTATGCCTATCATATTTCGCATTTGTACAAAGATTTAGGAAACCGGGAAAAAGAGAAAGAGTGGTTGATCATATCGGCTATTAACGATATCAGATCAACCAATAAAGATTATATATCGTTACGAAGTCTTGCTTATATGTTGTATGAAGACGGGGATGTCGATCGGGCATATATTTATATAAAGAAATCATTGGAAGATGCTTTAGCATGCAATGCCAGACTTCGGACATTTGAAATCTCTGCTATTTTGCCTATTATCGACAAAGCCTATCAATCACAAACAGAGCTTCGACATCGACAGATGCAAATCTCTTTGCTTAGTATATGTGTGTTGGTTATTTTTCTTATAATTGCAGTTTTATCGGTTTACAGTAAAATGCGTAAACTTTCGGTTGCCCGATCCGAATTGAGTACTGCAAATCAATCTTTGACAGATACGAATGATCAACTCCGGCATATAAATATCATATTAAACGAGTCGAATCTGATTAAGGAAGAATACATCGGACGTTATATTGATTTGTGTTCGATTTATATCGATAAGCTGGACGAATATCGACGATTGTTGAATAAAACGGCCATATCCGGTAAGATTGACGACTTGCTGCGATCTATTAAATCAAAAAAATTTATAGAAGATGAGATACGTGAATTCTACACCATTTTTGATAGCACTTTTCTGCAACTCTTTCCATCGTTTGTAATTGAATTTGCAGCATTACAACAAACTGATGAGTTTGTACAGTTAAAAACGGGTCAGTTACTAAACACTGAGCTTCGGATATATGCTTTGATGCGGTTGGGTATAGAAGATGGAGTAAAGATTTCCAGATTCCTTCATTGCTCTGCTTCCACAATTTACAACTATCGCACTAAAATCAGAAACAATTCCATTTGCGAACGTATTAAATTTGACGAAAAAATAATACTTATCGGGTCAATTTAAGAGTGATTTTACTGATTAGTAATGTTGCAATTCTACATTTATTAATCCTAGTATTTTACTAACTGATTGAAAATTAATGGTAAATATATGGAATTGGGGCTCTCGTATCTCCATTCTTTTTATTCCCGGGTTGGTTTTATTATTTTCATGTTAATTTTACAATCTTTATAATGTAACATGAATTGTTCCCGGATATTTCGATTCTTATTAATGTCTTCCATTGCTCTATATTATGCATAGTTACAAATAATTAAAATAATGTTAATCTTAAATTAATCTGAAATGAAAATCTACTACTTAAAACGAATTTTTGCAACAGTTTTTTTTGCTGTATTTTATTTAACTCTAAGTGCACAACCTGCTAGTGTATATTTAATAGGTGGCCCGGTCAACAAAAATGATCCGAATTGGTTACTTAATCAAAAAGTGGAATTGACAAAAGATGCAGTCAATCCTGCAGTTTTTTATTACAAAGGTTATTTAGCTTATAATTGGCGTGGTGATGAAAGAGGAAATGTTAAATTTTTGATTGGAGATACATGGGATAGTGCATTTCATCCCAATACTTCTGAAAATCAACTGTTGACGGGTAGTACCTCAATGCGTCAGGATGGAAGTGATACAAAATGGTTTATTCCCAATGACAGAAGCGGCGATGGTTACTACGAACTGACACTCAATACTCAGGCAATGACGTTGACGGTTGATTTGTTCCGTCAGGATCTGAATCCGGAAAAGATATATGCTGTCGGTGCAAGTATGCCCTGTGGTTGGAATAATAACAATCCCGAGGTAATGACAAGAACGAACCCGGAAGTGGCTGTTTATACCTGGTCGGGAATAATGAATTCGGGTGATTTAAAATTTCTAAACCCTCTAAGTATTGGAAACTGGGATTTTGGCTACAGTGCTACAGCTTCAAACGAAGCAATAAATTATGGCACCGCTCAAAATCTTGTTTACGAGGTTCGTAATTCGGCGGAAACATCTTTTAATGACTATAAATTCATTATGAATGAAACGGCCGAATGCACCATCACAGTTGACCTGGTAAATCATACAATGACGGTAACTAAAAATGGTGAGCTTTATGCAAAGGATATATGGATTACCGGTTCGGCTATTCCGGGTGGAAAAGCCAAACTTGTAAGTGATAATATCGACCCGGTTATCAATTATCATTATTACGGTGATCTGTTAGCCGGTGATTTTAAATTTACAACAACCGAAAATATTGATGCTACCACTAAATTTTACGTCCCTGCTTCTGCATCGGATGCTATTTCCAGTGATGTCAGTGTCAGTTTAACTTCGGATGAAACCGCTCCAGGATGGACTGTTACCCAGGCTAATGCATTGTATAAAGTTAAATTCAATTCGCTTACCAACAAATATAAAGGCTCGATATTGGGAGTTGAACACATCTACATTGTCGGAGGTGCTACTGCCGCCGGATGGGATGCCGGCAATTCAATTGAACTTACAAGAGGTTCGGGTGCTCAGGCAAATATGTTTACCTTTGATGGGAATTTAATCATAAACTCAGCAGGATCCGAACCTAACAAGTTTAAATTCTTATTGCAAAAAGACTGGAATCCATTAAGTTTCAATCCCCAATTTGAAAATGAATCAATAACCGGTGCGTTGTATTTTACTGATCACCATTCTGACGATTACAAGTGGACAGTGGATGAAAACAAACAAGGACATTATGTCCTGAAACTTGATGCGTTGGAGGAAACTATCAAGTCTGTTTATTATCCGGAAACTACTACAAACCTCGATAATAATAAAGAAAATCTACATGTTTTCGGAACAAAGGGAAAAATTGTAGTGAATTGTGACACAGATCCTTTAAAGACCGTTGAGGTTTTTATTATTGATGGAAGAAAAGTTGCAAATGTGTCGTTTAATCATACTGCTGAAGTTGAATTACCATGTGGTATTTATATTGTAAAAGTTAAAGATGGCAATTCAACCATCATCACAAGAAAAGTAAGTGTTTTAAAATAAATCAAAGAATTCATCCAATTCAGGCCCGGAAAATTCAGCATCGAATGCAGTTTTCCGGACCCGAATTATTTACATCTGAAAAAAATGAAGAAAACAATCCTGTTATTTATCTGTGTACTGGTTAATTTGCTGTCTGTTGAGGCCATTATACATAATCCGGTTGCAAACCCCTCTGCAATAGTAACATCGGGGTTCATGCGCTTTACTGTACTTACTCCGGAAATAATCCGTATTGAGCGTAGTACCCTGAATAAATTTGAAGATAGGGCGTCTTTTGTTGTCATCAACCGGAACTTGCCGGTTCCTAAGTTTACAACCGGCGAAGAAAACGGATATTTAACAATTACAACAGATAAACTCGAATTAAGATACAAAATCGGAAGCAACCCGGCGATCAACGATCCTTGTAATCCGAACCTGCAGGTTACAATGTTACTCAACGGAGCACAAGTTGCCTGGTTTCCCGGTAAAAAAGATCCTTATAATCTCAAAGGCACAACGCGAACTCTGGATAATGCCCAGGGAGATGTACGTTCATGGCTTGAAGATGGATTGATTTCACGTTCGGGATGGGCTGTTATAGACGAACAAAAACCCCGCAACGATGGCAGTTACAGCCTTATGTTTGATGGAAGTGATGGCATTGACTGGGTTGCTCAACGCAAGGATCTAGCCTCTACTGATATGTATTTCATGGGTTACGGACATGACTATAAAAAAGCCCTGAACGACTTTACACTTATTGCCGGTAAAATTCCAATGCCTCCCCTTTATGTATTCGGGTATTGGTATTCAAAATATCAACGTTATTCAGAGCAGGATTTACGGGACATCGTGACTGAAATAAAGGCAGACGATATACCTATTGATGTTTTAGTTATCGATATGGACTGGCATAAAGATGGTTATAACAACAGTACAGACCGGACAGAATGGACCGGTTGGTCGTGGAATACTGCTCTGTTTCCCAAACCTAAAGAATTTATCAGTTGGCTTCACGGGCAAAATCTGAAGACAACGCTTAACCTTCATCCAGCCGATGGAGTCGGACAATATGAAGATAATTATGCCGCTTTGGCATCAGAACTAGGCTTACCTGCGAACCAGACAATACCCTGGAACATAGAAAAAAAGGATTTTTACAAAGCCTTTTTCAAGAACATCCTGCGTCCGCAGGAAGATATGGGAATCGACTTTTGGTGGCTCGACTGGCAGCAATGGATGTTAGCCAAAAATGAACCGAAACTGGGGAATACATTTTGGCTGAACCATGTGTTTTTCAATGATAAAAAACTTCAGGGAAAAGACCGGCCATTTATTTTTCACCGTTGGGGCGGACTAGGGAATCATCGTTATCAGATCGGATTCTCGGGTGACACCTATGCAACATTTCCCTCTCTTGCATTTCAACCTTATTTCACTGCAACCGCTTCGAATGTAGGGTATGGATATTGGAGCCATGATATTGGCGGACATCAACAACCGGGAGCAAATAATCCTGAACTATATTTGCGTTGGATTCAGTACGGAGTTTTCTCGCCGGTGTTGCGAACTCATGCAACCAACGCTTCTAACATAGAACGCCGGATTTGGAAATATGATAATTTCCAGTCTATGCGCAAGGCAATAGAATTGCGTTATGCACTGGTTCCTTATATTTACACTTCTGCCCGCACTACCTACGATACAGGAGTCTCCATTTGCCGTCCACTGTATTACGATTATCCGGAAGTAGAAGAAGCTTACAACTTCGATGGAGAATATATGTTTGGAAACGATATTCTTGTCTCCCCGGTTTGTAAATCGGACAACGGCAGCGGTACTGTTGACCAAACGATATGGTTGCCCGAAGGGAAATGGTATGAAGTAGCCACCGGAACATTGTTAGATGGCAATAAGATTGTTACACGGCCTTTTACCCGCGAACAGATCCCTTATTATTATCGCGAAGGAACTGTGATTCCACTTTACACTCCTCTTAAGCATCTGAACAATCGTCCTGATACACTAATTTTTCAATTTGCTCCCGGTGCACAAGGTGAATTTTCACTTTACGAAGACGAAAACAACAACAATAATTACGAAGAAGGAAATTTTACTTTTACAAAGATTACGCAATCCACAGTGAATAATATAAGTACTTACACTGTTCATCCTCGTACCGGATCGTTTAATAATATGCCGGTCACCCGTTCTTTCAGGTTTGAGATGCTGGACAAAAATAATCCGGAAAGTGTGAAAGTAAATGGTACAGATGCAGCTTATACCTATGATCCGGATAAACGTAAACTCGTTGTTGATGTTTTAAATATTTCATACAATGAAATGCCTGTTAATTTAGTAATTATAAATAATTGAAAATAATTGAAGCCTATTTAGATGAAAAAAACAATAATATTTTTAATTGTGGCAAGTTCAGTATTTACATTAAACGCTAAAACCTGGAGTATACTAGGAAAGGCGTTTGGAAAAGACACTACCTTACTCGAACAAGATGCTACTAACCCAAATTTATATAAATTTGTAGGTAATCTAACAACTGTGAGTTTTAAACTGTTTAATGGAGTTGATAAATACTTACCTACATGCGGGATGAGCGACCCCTTAGATCAGCAAGTGGGCCTGGAAAAACAAGCTGACCCCTCTCAAAGTGGATTTCGTGTCAGCTATGCCAGTACAAACAAACCATATCGTATTTCTCTGACCGATGGAGTTTCACCGAAACTTATTGTAGAAAAGGTCACTACTTATGAACATATTTATATTATCGGAGGGCCTGTAAATACCCACGATCCCAACTGGTTACTGGCAGATGCCCGGGAACTTGAAAAAGATCCTGTAAACCCGTTTATATTCTATTATCGTGGTTTCCTTAAATACAATACAATGGGAGACGAACGTGGGGCAATAAAATTTTTAACTACAAATACTTCCTGGGATCCATCGTTTCATCCGACAGGTTCAGCCAATGTCCCTCTAGCTCAGGCGTCGAAAATGAATCTTGGAGGTGCTGATACAAAATGGGAAATACCGGCTGATGGAAGTGGTAACGGGTATTACGTGATTAAGCTTAATACTCTCAACGAAACTATCAGTGTTGAACAATTTGATCATGCAAATGTTGATTTTCCGTCTAATATATTCATTACCGGTGATGCGATGCCTTGCGGATGGGATAATGTTGCTCCGGAAATAATGGTGCCAACCAACATCTTAGAAGGTAAATATTCGTGGACCGGAAATATTTTGCCGGGACAGTTTAAATTCCTGAAGAACAAGGGGTCATGGGGTAGTTGCTACGTATCCACCGTCAAAGATCAACCTGTTGTGTATAACCAGTTATTCCCGATAGTTTACGAATTTGAGTATTACAACAATGGTGGTAATGATTTTAAATTTATTTTCACCGAACCGGGCAGGTGTAGCATTAATATAGATTTGGCTGGAATGAAAATGCTGGTTAAGAAAGAAAATCTGAATTCAACAGAAAATGTAAAAATAAGTGATGAGGTAATCATTACAGCTATTGCAAGTAAAATTGCAGTTAAAAGCACATCATCATTCAAGAAAAATCTTGCAGTTTATGGTATTGATGGAAGAAAATTTTACAGCAATTCATTCGTTTACAATTCAGAAATAACTCTACCTAAAGGTTGTTATATTGTAAGAGTAGATGATAGCAGAGGAGAAGATATTGTGCGAAAAATTGTGTTTTAAATAGATTATACAGCAATCAACCTCACATATTCTTAAAATTGTTTCTATAACATAAGTTAGTTATAGCATTTAATACTCAAGGAAGAAATCTTACTAAATATAGAATATTATTTAATATCTTATATTTAGTAAGATTTCTTCCTGACATTAAATCGTTTTATTATATGAAAATCGACTACATACAACTACGAAAGAATAAAATTATTCAGATCAGGTTATAAGTATGTTCTTTATTCCTTTTATTGACATCCAGTGTTTCATCCAAATCATTATCAAATCCAAAAGTTCCTCTAATTGGATGGGCTAGCTGGAACAACTTTGAGGTAAACATAAGTGAAACAATTATTCGAACCCAGGCAGATGCGATGGTGTCATCCGGATTATCTGCTTCAGGTTTTAAATGCATTAACATTAATGATGGCTTTTTCAATGGCCGTTATGTTGATGGTTTATTACGAATCGACGCTGTTAAATTCCCTCATGGAATGAAAGTAATGTGCGATTATATTCATTCAAAAGGATTAAGAGCAGGATTCTATTCTGAGGCCGGTGCAAATACATGCGCTTCTCTTTACAACGGTCAAACCGGTGGTATCGGTGGCGGATTATATAACCATGATCAACAAGATATAGACACTATTTTTAAAAAAACTGGGGCTACGACATTATAAAAGTCGATTATTGCGGAGGACGACAACAAGGATTAGACGAAGAAACACGGTACAGCGCAATTAAACGCGCTATTGACAATACAGGTAGAACCGATATTATTTTTAGTGTGTGAGATGGCAATTTCCGGGTGTTTGGTTTACTACCCTTGCAGATTCATGGAGAATGTCTGACGATATAAGAACCACATGGGAAAGTGTAACCAGTATATGATAAAAATGCTTTTTTTGGTCCCTATGTAAGTCAGGGACACTATTACGATATGGATATGCTTGAAGTTGCTAGAGGAATGACTGAATCCTGTTTTTTCTTTAAATATGCGTCGAAAGCCTGAGTTGCACATATTAATTTTGTTGAAAATATTTGCTGTTTGATTCCGGTATATAAATTCACTATAATAACGATTTTCGCTTTGTTGATTTGATTCGTTACCTGTAAATCATTTAAAAACTGATTTTTATCACTAGAGTTAGTCAATTCCAGCAAATAGTTTACAATCCCGGACAGTATTTGTTAAACCCCGATTTCTGAACAAAAGCTATTTTGTTGACCCGTTTGTAAAGTTCATCCATATTATTGTTAGTCAACTTTGAAGTCCAGCTTTTGTTTGTGAATGAACCCCTTATCAATCTGTATATCAATAGTGAAACCGTTGATTTCAATCCAGTAAATATCCCAGCTAGTTTGTTTATCAGGATTGTAATTAGGGTCTGCTGAAAACTCCAAAGGAGTTATCTGTGCATAACTTCCGAATTTATCCGGGGGATTAAGACTAATCTAATAATTGAACTCCAAAGGAGTTTCCCATTGAATCTAACTGTTTTTAAAAGTATTGGTGAACTCAACTGGAGTTCGACTAGTTCTTCTATTTCTTATCTCCCGATAAATCCGGGGGTTAATCAAAGTAAATCCTTACAGGATAATTATTATTAAAACAAATCAAGTTCATAAGTTTAAACTAGAAATAGAAATATCTATGCACTAAACGATGAAAAATACTTTGTATTTACATATATCAGGAATATAGTTATTTTTCAGCAGCCCCCAATTGTGCCATTCATCCGGTACCAGTATAAATATATCTCCTTCTTTGACCAACTGTCTTTTTGAGCTTACGGAAATAAAACAGACTTCTTCTTTGTTAATATTTAATAATTGATATTCAAATATGTCTCAGTTTTTATTGATCGAAAAAAACCTTTTAGGATGGTTGACTGGTGGATAGGAAGATTTAGGAAATATTTGTTGATGCCCTACTGTGTCTACTGATATCCCCAAGTCAAATCCGGCTCATTGCTCATTAGATATTTAAGATGAATCTCTATTTCTATAAAGTGACGGGATAGAAGGATTTCAATGTTATAAGGAAGCAAAGAAAATGAAAAGTTCCCGTTTCAAATAGTTCAAATTCAATTAACTGAATTCCCTGAAATTCTCAAAAATACACTGTGATCCGGAATAAAAGACAGTAGGATGATAATAAATTCCTTATACCTCGTTTTACCAAGGATTAATTTTATCATGAGACGTGTTCTGCTTTGTTAGGTTTAAAAAGATAAATTATTTTATTTTCTCTTGATTGTTGCATCAGTCTTGAATATTATTTTTGAATAACCGGGAATTGTTGATTTAAGTTTCTATTATTAAATGATTTTAGGAAAAGAGCTTCTAACTTTCAAATCATTTATTCTTATATTTGCAACGTGAAATATCCTTGCATTTTGTTTGAATGATATAACCACAAACCAATAATGTTGAAAAATCAGTAACTGAAGTATTTCCTTCCCAAAGAACTTAAAATCTCTAAGAAGTTGAAGTTACATCGTACTATATTTTTTTAGTTTGAAGACAAATATTAAGTCTGGAAGAATCAATGTTCCGTACATACGTTGTTTTTTAGTTGAAATGAATTGAAACAGAAATAAAAATCAAATACTATGAAAATGAAATTCGTTATATACATGGTCGTTGCATTGTTCAGTATGAACTTAATGGCACAAAGTTCACAAAAGACAGTTGCTGAGGTGATGCAACAAACCGGTTTGAATGATCAGCTATTGCAGCTTGATGAAATGATACAATCGAAGATTGAAGAGAAAAAAAGTATATTTCCAAAACCGGAACAATTTGAACAGTTTAAAAAAATCATGACTTCTGGAATGAATTCCACGAATGCCAACAAGTTTATATCCGAATTTCTGGAGAAATATTCAAATGAAGATACCCTGAAGATGGTGGTCGCATTTTACAGGGATCCTTTAATGAATGAAATCACCCGGATAGAGAATGAATCATCAACACCCGCAATGCAAAAGGAAGTACCCGCTTTCTTTGAAAACCTGAAAACCACCCCACCTTCACCTGTCAGGGTTCAACAGCTGACGAGTCTAAATAAGGAAATGAATGGTACTGAAATAACGGTTAAAATGATCCAAAATGTGATTTTAGCGATGATAAAGGGCGTGAATAATACACTGCCAAAAGACAAACAAGTGTCCGACACAGAGCTAAAAAGTGAGATGGATTCGTTTTTTCAGGCGGGGTTCGCAAAGCAAATGAACGATCAGCTTATTGCCTACTCTTTATTCATTTACAAAGATGTGTCCGACGAAAAACTGAACCATTACCTGAAAGTGTGGAATACTCCTACAGGTAAATATTGTATGAACCAGATTCTTAAAGCTTACGATTATTCGTTTTCTAAAATGGGTGAAATAACAGGCGGTTCAATGTCGGAATTGGAAACGAGCAGGAAATAGTAACTTGCATAAAAAAAATTCAGAAGCCTGGTTTTAAAAAAATAGTAGCTCTGTTTCAAAGAAATGTTCACTTAAAAGATAATGTGAACGATTACAATTAGTATTGAGAATAATTTTCTTCTCCTTGAACATGACAATTAATAAAGACTTCTTTCAGGTTTGAGGGAAGGTCTAAAATGTAGACGTCAGATAATTTTCATCCTATACTTTGTTGGTTAATTGTTAAATATGCACTAATATTACGGCATATTCAAAAAGACTATGCCTTAGTTAGTCGAATCATGTGTCTATATGGTTCAAAATTATTACCTTTGCAGGTTTTTATGAATTAAAAAATGGAGGGTTCGACAAATATCGTTTGGTACCCTATGTTTTTACTCTAATTTTCAGGATAAAATGAATAAAATAAATTTCCTTGCGCTGGGTGCAGTTGCAATAACACTATTTGCTATTTTTTCACCCTGGCTGGAAGTGTCTGACACAGGGAATCCTTCGGGAGAAAGTTTTGAACCGGTTATCATTCACGGAATCTCGATGGGTTATGGCATTTTTGGAATGCTGATTGCCCTGATTGGTGGTTTTCTGGTTTATAAAGAAAATAAATGGACATTTGTGGCAGGAATTGTGAATTTTACTAATGGATATGGTTACCTACACGAATGGTTTGGAAAAGGAACTCACGATAGTGGTAATTACGGGGATGTAACTTCTAGAAGTATAGTGGAGCCTAAATTTGGAATCTATCTCTTTATTTTTGCCACCCTGGCATTTATTGTTTTTACGCTGAAATACTATAAAATGAAAAAAACTGTACCGGAAGATTCATCGGATCAGCTTTTAAAAGATAATCAACAACAAGCAGTATCTCACATGAATGCTGCTTCACATGTATATCAACCCTCTAAAATACAAACAATGACTACATCCTCTACAGAAACACCTCTTGAGCCGGCATCAACAGAAAAGCCAAAAGTAACTGAAACTGCTGCTGAAACAGCAAATGAACAACCGATAGTGCCACCAGCAGTACCGGAAAAAGAGACACCCGCAGCACCTGTACAACCATCGGAAGTACCGAATGCACCAACGAAAGCTGTTATCACCGAACCTATACCTGTATATCATGCCCCAATCGTAACAGACACTCCACGTCAACCTTATGTTGAACCTGAAAAGAAGAAATCGTCTACTACAGGTATTCTTTTGATTATCCTGGCAGTCGTGCTGGTGGGAGCTGCTGTCTTTTTTATGACAAATAAGACTTCTCAAACAAGCCTGGATAAAACCGAGCAATCAATCAATGAAGAGAAATCAAGATTAGATATCATCATTAATGAAGTGAATGAGGAAGTAAATGATAAGAAATACGATGATGCATTATTAAAAATCAATTCTATTAACTGGCTTTACGATCCTACTACAAACAAAGGCTATGTGGATCAATATAACAGTCAACGCGAAAACCTGCGCAACACGATTGAGCAATTAAAAAGCAATCAGAGTTTAGAGGATCAAAAACAAGCTACTGACAAAGCTATCGAATCGGCTGTTCAACAACCGACGCCGACTGATACCATCAGCAATAAATAATCGATCCTTAAAAATTATAAAAATGTCTATGTAGCTATATTTAGTTACACGGACATTTTTTTTTGTGATAAGAAAAGTCAGAGGCATTTATTCAAACAATAAAGTTTATGTAACTTTGTAAGACCTAAGTAAAGGAAAGTAACAGGCGATTTTTTTTACCCGGTAAGAATTTTCCGAAGAATAAATTTAAATGATAGTTTAAAATTCCTGTTGAAAAATCAGTTGGGACTTCAGATATAAGTAATGAGTGAAACTAGTAAATCTATTAATTGTACTTGTTTTCAGTCTGTTTCTGTAACCCTTTATGGCAATTGCTTTGATATATAAATAAAGATTTAAAATTAAACAAATATTATGAAAATAGGGGATAGTGTAAAAGTAAAAGCCGGGGTATTGGAACCGGATACCGAGAAATTTGAAATAGGTGGTTGGCAAGGTAGGGTTGTGGAAATAGATACGTTGTCAACTGACGAAGGTACGTTGTTGAATATACAGTGGGATGGGATTACTTTGCAACAGATCCCACCGGATTATATTATTCAATCTGAAATAGAAGCTCTTGGTTGGGATATGATGGTATTGTTTGAATCAGATATTGAAGTTTCTGTATCACGGGATACTTTAGAAGATGTAAAAAAAATGCAGGAAGCGCTTTCTGAAAAATACTACTGGAGTTATCTGGGAGAAGATGGTTTACGGATTGCTGCGGCGCTTGAAGGTACTGACAGGAATGATGAAAAGAAGTGTTTCGAGAATTGGTTACGTCATTTTGAAAGGAGCCTGACTTTACCATGCAAGGCAGAAGTATCAGAGTCTGAAGAAAACGAACAGATAAAAGAAGGAACAACTGTTGAGATTTCCAGTCTTTCGGGAGTAGATGACAGGTTTGGTATATTGGCAGCAATTTCAATTGCCGGAGTTAATTATGATTTTCCGCTTTGTGATCTGGAAGTTACGGATAAAAAATCAGCGAATTATCAGACTATAAACGATTATACTGTCTGGTTTGCAAATAGGTAACCTAAAACTTCAGAAAATTTTTTTAAGTCAGGATGAAGCACAGAAATCCCGGAATGTAACAGGTCCAGGTTTACTGAAAAGTGCCGTAAAAATATACAATACTGAAACAACAAAAGAAGAAATATTCATGTTTTAAAGAAGTAATTAATTGATTTATTTGTTAATCTACAAAAGCGTATATTTCAGTATCCTGGCAATTACTAATTGTTCATTATTAATTATCAATTAATTACTAAATATTCCGTATTACAAAGTAATTCATATTAGCAATCAACTTTTTAAACTTAATGCTATGGAAATAAAATGGATGATCATTGGTATTGTATTGGTTAGTATTATTGTTCTTATTATTTATCTGATTGTACGCAATGAGAAAGACAAAGAAGAAGTAATAAAGTCATTAAATGAAACAGAAATTGACGAAAAGTTAAAAACCGAAGAAGAGGAAGATAAATAAACTGATCAGTGAACTCTCCTACAATAAAAGGAAATTTCGTAGCCGGAATACGTTTGTTTTAAACTTTGTTTCGACTGGATTGTTACATAGTGAATATTAGTGTATTCAAAACAATCAACGTATAAATTTCTAAAACTTCAGATCATGAAACTTACTGAAAATACTATTCTCATAACCGGCGGATCCAATGGAATAGGTTTAGAACTTGCTACCCAATTTCTTAAGCTTGGAAATACTGTCATTATAACCGGAAGGAATCTGAACAGACTGAATGAAGTTAAGAAAAAATATCCTAAACTAAATATCATCCAAAGTGATGCAGGTAAACCCGTTGATATAAAAAGTTTGTATGAAATCGTATCAAAACAATTTCCGAAACTTAATGTATTAATCAATAATGCAGGGATCATGAGAAAACTTAATCTGAACGACACTTCCATGGATCTTGAAAATATCAATCAGGAAATAGCCATTAATCTTTCTGGTCCTATACGTATGGTGAATCAATTCCTTCCACTTTTGAAATTACAACAACATGCTGCAATCATGAATGTTTCATCAGGACTGGCTTTTGTCCCTTTTCCTATTTCACCTGTATATAGTGCTACAAAAGCAGGTGTGCATTTCTATACCCAGACATTGCGCATTCAGTTGAAGAATTCGAATATTAAAGTATTTGAACTGGCACCACCACTAACCAATACCGATTTGCAAAATGCATTTTCACCTGATGACATGAAGGGAACGCAAGTTATGGAAACCGCTAAACTGATTGAAGTTGCTATAAAAGGGTTCAATAATGATACGTTTGAAATCCGTCCGGGACAATCGAATCTGTTGAAATTCATGAGTCGTATTGCGCCGCAGTTTATTTTAAATCAAATGAGCAGACCTGTCGATCGTTTGTTGGCACAATCAAAATAACCAATGAATTATAAATTGATATAATTTCCTTTGCCGTTTTAGATTAATAAATGTATGATTGGATGCTACAATAAAAAAACATGATGTAATTTGCATTATGTTTTTTTTTGTGCAAAACAATTATTACAGTTACGACCAATCAATAAATAAACAATTTATTCCCCCATTAATTTTTTTTTATGATGAGCGTGAACGGTGTAGATATTTAAACAGGTTAGATTGAGAAAAATAGAAAGAAATCAATGAGGCGAGAAATGAATGATTAAAAAAAAAGTGCAATAATTCTTTTTTTTTATGTTCTGACATTCTGGCAATTATATCTGCTTTATTCTGCTATTTCAAGTTTCATACTTCAAAATGACTGCAATTTAAAAAGGATTGCATTATTCGGCGCATTGCTATAAATTTAAAACTCCCGGTTTACTTTGCAAAAACGGGATATCATAAAATAAAAAAACTCCTGCTATCATTCGATAACAGAAGTATTTCATGTGGTAAAAACTAGAAATTAGTTTTTAGGAGTTGCTTGTTTGAAAACCATAGCACGGCCATCAAATTCAGCTCCGTTTAATTCTTCAATAGCTTTTGCAGCAGCAGCATCATCAGCCATTTCTACAAATGCAAATCCTTTAGACTTTCCGGTTTCGCGATCCTTAATAATTTTGCAAGAATCAACTTGACCATACTCTTCAATGACTCCTTGAAGGTCATTTTCCCGAACTTTGTAACTTAAGTTACCTACGTAAATGTTCATAATATAAAATAAATGAGATTAAAAATAAGTATATTAAACGAATATGTAACAAATTATTCTTAGAAAAGTTTAAAATAAGCAAAGAATAATTCTTTTTTTTTTATTTATTTAAGCAGATTACCGTCATTTATCCAAGGGAAAATAGTAGAAATAAATGAAATGAATTGAACTTATATGTTGATTATTATATTAATAGTCAGTGTAATTCAAATTTAAACATTGTATTTCAGTATGTTACGACTTATAGCAAAACCAATTATTAGTAAGTTCTGTATTTGACAGGCATCACTCCTTAAAAAAATAATTTAGTTTTAGATTTGTGAATCCATTTTAAAAAGAAAAAATAGAAATGAAGAAATTAACTCCATTTCTATTTTTTAATCGATAACTAAGATAATCATTTTGTTTTTTTAAAATCGTCAACCTCTGTTTTAGGTGTTTCGGATTGATACGACGGAACGTGTTTACCGTGTTGTTTACTTGATTTCTCTTTTTTAGGCTGTTTATTTCCTGCTGCTCCCATAATTAGAACCTCCAATTTAATTAAATAAAAATTATAAATTAATATTGAGTCGTGTTCGGTTATGAATTATAGCTGGACTGCTCTGCAATTTCTTTCATCAAAAAACGAGCCATACATTAAAATGAGCAATAAAGTCACCTTTTAGCGCCATTATGACACTGTTTTGTCAAATTCGTAAATATATTCATGTCACTTGCAATGATTTATTCAGGTTGAAAAGATAAGCTGTAACAGAATGAAGAATGAATATGGTATTTCTAATGCTTGCGATTTAAAATTGAAACTATTGCTATATTTGTAATGTATATGCTTAGATACAAAGATAACAGAAAATCTTTATTCGCGGTTATTATTTATGTATAAATCATTAAAATTCAATACGATTTCAACAATTGCTTAACTTCATAACTTTTTGTTTCTTTTTTAGAAACCGGAAAACGACCAGGATTGTTGATTTTAATACAATATTTATTGATATTCTCCGGTATTAAACTAATCAAAATTAATCAGACCATACAGTACTTCAGTCATAAAATGCAAATACCTTTTTGAAAGATTTGATATTGCATTTTTTTTAGCTAACTTTGCAGAGTTCAGTTATATGAGTAACCATGAAATGGTAGTAATGGTCGGATGCACATAAAAGAAGCGAATATGCGTCATTTATGTCCGTTTTAGAGATATTTCCATGCCGGGATAAATTTCATAAATACTCTACCCGTTATTTAAATGAAAGAAAAATGTTTTTTAGAACTTTTTTTCTTATTCATCTTTATGAAAGCAGTAAGAACTTAAAGTAGTCATCTAAAATAATCTTATACTTACAGAATTTAGAAATACAAAAAGCAGAAAAATTCATATCTTAAATATAGGAACGGTTAAAATTACAAGTTGTTGATACGATATTAGATAGATTATGATTTCTTTGAGGATATCAGTCAAAGAAAAGAAAAAGCAGAATTAGTTTAACAAATAAATATAAATAAAATAATTAAAAAGAATGGCGAAATCGCAAGAGAGTGTAAACAAGAAAGAAAAAGAAGCAAAACGTTTTAAGAAACAAAAAGAGAAACAACAAAAGAGTGACGAGCGTAAGAAAAACTCACAAGGTGGAGGGCTCGATAACATGATGGCTTATGTTGATGAAAATGGAATGCTTACCAGTACACCACAAGATCCAACAAAGAAAAAGGTGATGGTAGATGTTTCCACTATAAAAATTGGAGTATCTAAAAGAGAGGAAGAGGATGTACCGGCTATAAGAAATGGCAGGGTTGATTTTTATAATGATTCAAAAGGATTTGGATTTATTAAAGAAATCGGAACTCAGGAAAAATATTTTGTTCATGTTAAAGGGTTGCTTGATGAAATCAAAGAAGGTGATTTGGTAACTTTTGAACTTGAACGAGGGATAAAAGGACTGAATGCTTTTAACGTAAAGAAAGTTTAAATTCACTTTATCACACTCGTTTAATAAAAAGTAACTGTTTCTAATTTACTGAAACTTATACGTGTTTAATCCGGTGAGTAATAACCGGACTAATACATGCTGCATAGTACGCTCTGATATAAAAACAAGAATTGTTTTTATGATTGAAACTTCATTGCCTACTTTTTTTTAGAAAATCCGATAGATAGACAATAAAGATAATTTACCGGTAATCATTTTCAATTTGTATACAATCGTTTAATACGATAAACAGACTGAAAAATATTTATGGAATTCCATTGTTTGTCATTTCAATTATCAGACCTGGATATATAACTTAAGAGCACTTAAGGTTTGGAACCTGAGAAGAAATGTAAAAAACGTGTATTAAAGTGCAAACTTTACATCGTATTTGAATAAAACTTATCTGTCTACTGACTGATTGTAAATCTTCTTCGGTTTGATTCAATAGAAATAAATACAAAAGAGGCTGTCTCCAATCGGAGGCAGCCTCTATCATTTGTATTAATCTAATATCCTCAGGAATTCAATTTGTTGATCTTTTTAAGATGTTTACGTCTGATCATTTTAAGTCTCATGGTATAATCGAGCTCATACAGAGCAGGAACAAACATAAGAGTAAGGAACGTTGCAAAACTCAATCCGAATATAATGGACCATGCAAGCGGTCCCCAGAAAGCAACATTATCTCCTCCAAAGTAGATATGTGGATTAAATTCCGTAAAGAGGGTTTTAAAATTAATGTTCATTCCTACTGCCAACGGTACCAGTCCGAGCATTGTAGCCGTAGCTGTCAGGATAACAGGTGTAATTCTTGTTTTACCACCTTCAATGATGGCACGACGTGTAGGTAAACCTTCTTTTTTCTTGACATCAATAAATTCGACAATCAATATCCCATTCCTCACTACTATTCCTCCAAGTGCTACGATACCAAGTCCGGTCATTAGGATAACAATATTCATGTGAAAGAGCATTACTCCAAGCAATACTCCGACAATACTGAAAAAAACTTCACTCAAAATGATCAGCGATTTAATGACCGATCCAAATTGTGTAATCAGGATAAAGAAAATTACTCCAAGGGCAATGACCATTGCCTGCATTAGGAACGTTGCAGTTTGAGCCTGATCTTCCTGTTCTCCGGTTAGTTTTATGTTTGTTCCTTCATGAAAATGAAATTTTTTGGCTTCACGGGCAATTACCGGAACAATATCGTTGGCAGAATAACCTGATAGAATATTGGAATAAACTGTTATGACACGTTTCTGATCCAGCCGTTTTATTCCTGCATACGAAGAAGTATATTTAATAGTGGCTACCGTTGATAATGGTATGCTTCGTAACTGACCTGAATTATCACGATAAGTTATTTCCAGGTTAATAAGCGAATTAATGTTATCGCGGGTAATCTTGTCGTATCGAAGCATAATCGGATATTCATCCTCATCCTGTTTCAGTTTCGATATTTCCTTTCCATAAAGGGCTGTTCTGATTTCAAGTCCTATTTGTCCTGTCGAAAGACCAAGTCGCTGAGCACGATCACGGTCAATCTGAACGATGATTTCAGGAGAGTTCATTTCGAAATCAGTTTTCATATCTTCAACACCGGGTATATTCAACGAATCGATATAATCGTGGAATGCGAAAGCATCAGTAACCAGGTTTTCGAGATTTTCACTGGTAATTTCAATATTAATTGGTTTCCCTGTTGGAGGACCGTTCCTGTTTTTATCTACGGTAATTTCTGCTCCGGGTATATCAGCCACATCTTTTCGTATTATTTCCAGGTATTTTGTCGTTGAAATCCCTGTAGTGCGATATTTGCTTTCAACAAAATTAATAGAGACTTTTCCTTTGTTAAAAGGAGTCCCTGTTGAAGAAAATCCTTGTTCTTCTGCTCCAATGGTAACATTTGATATAATCGATTCCACATCGGGATTATTTTTACCCAATGCCTTATAAACGCGTTGTTCTGCAATGTTAGTAATGCTGTCCGTTGTGTTTTGATGAGATCCCCCGGGCATCTTTATATAAACATAAATGTTGTTCGGGTCATTCTCAGGGAAAAATAATACTTTTGGTTTTACAATTCCGGTTAAGAAAATCGTTACGAAAAAAACTGTAATCATTCCACCCAGAATCCATACAGGACGTGAACCTTTTAGAATCACCCCCAGTTGTCGTTCATAGACGTTTATGAAGTAGGGCCATATTTTAGACTGGAAGTATTGAATAGCTTTTTCGAGTATGAAATGATAAATCAAAAGCAAAATAACGACTATGACCAATAAATTAGCAAGGGCGTATGTTTTGGTAAGATAAAATAAAACAGCAAATGCAACCATGATGATTATTGCTGTTCTGATCCTTTTCCATCCTCTTCCTATCACCTGTTGGTCTTCATTATATTCGTTTTTCATAAACGACACAGCAAAAACCGGATTGAATACATAGGCCACAAATAAGGAAGCGAAAAGCGTAATGATAAGCGTTACCGGCAAATAATGCATAAACTGCCCTACAATGCCAGGCCAGAAGGCCAGAGGGAAGAAGGGAGCCAACGTAGTCAAAGTGCCTGATAAAATAGGTTTAAATACTTCTCCGGCCGCCTTTTTAGCCGCAATAGTTATATCCGGATTAAGCCTGTGCAACCGGTGTGTATTTTCAATGACCACGATGGCATCGTCCACAACAATTCCCAGTGCAAAAATGAAGGCAAACATCACGATCATATTCATGGTGAATCCTAACCCGGGTAGAACCAGGTAAGCTACAAAGATGGATAACGGAACTGACAATCCAACGAAAAATGCATTGGTAAAGCCCATAAAGAACATCAATACAATGGTAACTAAAATAAAACCAATGATAATTGTATTGTTCAGTTCATCCAGTGTATTCCTGGTGAAACGGCTTTGGTCACCTGTGATAGTTACTATCATGCCCTTAGGAAATTCATGTCCTATAAGTTCTTTATCTACAATTTCTTTGATTTGATCAGATGCATCCAGTAAGTTGGCACCACTTTTTTTGACCACATTCAGTGTAATGACATTTTTACCATCCAACCGTGCAAAACTTTCCTGTTCTTTATGACTGTCCTGTATATCTGCTATGTCAGAAAGCTTTACAAAAGCACCCCCTGAAGCATGAACAACAATGTTTTTAAGTGTTTCAACATCTGCAAATTGCCCCTTGATCCGAACCGTATTTCTGATTCCATTGTTGGTTAACGATCCACCCGAAATCGTCATATTTTCCATAGCCACTGCCCGTTCAATGTCACCAAACGTTACCCTGGCAACCTGCATTTTGAAAATATCGGCATTGACCTGAATTTCACGATCGAGTGCACCTACAATATCTACACGGGTTATTTCCTTAAGTCCCTCAATTTTGTCCTGGGCAATTTTTGCATAATGTTTAAGTTTGTCCAGATCATAATTCCCTGAAATATTCAGGAACATAACAGGTAATTCCGAAAGATCAATGTCCATGATATCAGGTTGATTCGGCAGATCGGTGGGCAGATCGCTTTTTGATTTATCTACCGCATCACGGACACGCTGTTTGGCAGTCTCGATTGATAAATCAGGATCGAATTCAACGACAATCGAAGAGAAATCCGGTACTGAGTTACTGGTTATTTTCTTGACATCTGAGATTGATTTAAGTTGTTTTTCAATAGGACGCGTTACCAGGTTCTCGATGTCTTCCGGTGAAGTGCCGGGATAAGCCGTATTTACAACGATATATGGAATAACTACCTGGGGAAACTGTTCCTTTGGGATAAAGTAATAATTCATCATCCCGAGGATCGTTATCAAAGCTGCAAGTACATATACACTTGCCCTGTTTTCAATAGCCCAGCTCGTTGCAAAAAATTCTTTGAATTTATTTTCTTTTGACATGTTGGATCCTGTTTTATATTAGAAAACTATATTCTCTCCTGAATTCAAATTCTGATAACCTTCAGTGATAATTTTTTCACCGGGCTTAAGTCCATCCAGAACTTCAATTACTCCATCATAGTCTTTTCCGGTTGTAATCATTCTCTTGTCAACAATCCATTTTTGGCCATTCTGTTTGGCTATGTATATGAATTTACCTTTCTGATCATTCTGAACATAATTCACAGGTAAACAAAAAGCCTTGTTGTTCGTGTAATCTTTAATCTTAATATAGGCAATCATATTTGCACGCAA
>Ga0302210_10000246_pt1 | contig 25193 bp, 20 predicted proteins | sample II_Fen_E3_2_FD_198793 | JGI IMG/M metagenome (GOLD analysis project Ga0302210, IMG submission 198793) | Peat permafrost microbial communities from Stordalen Mire near Abisko, Sweden - II_Fen_E3_2 | ecosystem: Environmental > Terrestrial > Soil > Wetlands > Permafrost | place: Sweden: Abisko... | reverse complement strand
TTTAAAGCTAGAATTAAGAAAGCATCAATCAAAAAAGTCCTAATTAAGGTCGTCAAAAGGATTGCATCTTTTCATAGGAAGTTCAGCATCTATGGGATAGAACATAAGCATCTTCTTAAAGAAACATAAGCATCTTTTTTTAATTCATCCGCAACAAATTTAATTTGCAGGAAAGGTTTTTCACCCTATTCTGCTCTTAAAATAAACCTATTCAAAGCTCTGCTGCACACTTTTGGAATGCTTTTTCCACTTAAAGCAATAAAGAAAAAGGTTCTTCTTCGTTCATTTATAACGAGAAAAACCTCTTTGTTGGGCTACCCAGATTCGAACTGGGAACGACAGGACCAGAATCTGCTGTGTTACCATTACACCATAGCCCAATGCACTTTTCTTTTGCGACGACAAAGGTACTGTTTTTTTGCAAAAGACAAAAGAAAACCAAAGTTTTTTTTTGAAAAAATTGCAAAAACCATAAAAAAAACCTCACAGAATAGTGTGGGTAATAGAAAATAACGTATCTTTGTAGCTGAAAAAGAACGATATGAACGAAACAAAAGAATTAGCAGAAACTATCATTGAAGGTATTCAAGAGAAAAAGGGTAAAGGAATTGTATTAGCGGATCTCCGTACAATCCACAACACAATTTGTCAATATCTTGTAATCTGCCAAGGCAATTCGCCTAGCCACGTATCCGCTATCACGGACGAAGTACGTGAATATGTGCGTAAAAAAACCGGAGAAAAGCCTTCCGCTATTGACGGACAACAAGTAGGTGAATGGGTCGCTATGGATTATAGCGATATCATTGTGCATGTTTTTCTACCCGAAGCTCGCGAACATTACGACTTAGAACATCTCTGGGAAGATGCTAAATTGGAAAAACGAGCCGATATCGACTAAATTTATCTATTTTATTATACCGCAAATAAATTGGAAACAAATAGCAACCCAAAACTCCCCAACCAGTCGTCCCCAAAGGGCTTCAAGTTAAGTTGGCTTTATTTATTCATTGGCGGCTTATTGCTGATTCTGTACTTCAATAATGGAGGAGGAAGCATTAATAAGCAAATTAGCTACAATGAATTCCAGATGTATGTAGGAAAAGGATATGCAACACGTGTAGTTACGTTTACTGACAACACACTCGACCTATATATTGCCCCGGCTTTCGTAAAAGCAGTCTTCAAAGAGAATGCAAATAAGGCAGGACGCGAGCCCATAATGACTACTCGCGTTCCAAGCAACGAAAGTGTAAACACTTTCTTGGAGAAAGAGCGTAGCGTAGGTCATTTTAGAGGAAAAGAAGAATATGATGAGCGCAGTAATTTCTTTAGCAACTTGCTATGGCAACTACTCCCGATTGCTTTAATTATCGGAGTTTGGTTATTCTTCATGCGACGCATGAGTGGCGGAGGTGCCATGGGCGGGGGAAGCGGAATTTTCAACGTCGGTAAAAGCCGTGCACAACTCTTTGACAAAGGAGACAAGCAGCAAGTAAAAGTTACGTTTAAAGACGTAGCCGGATTGGCAGAGGCAAAACAAGAGGTAGAGGAAATTGTTGAATTTCTGAAACAGCCTCAAAAATATACTGAATTAGGCGGAAAGATCCCAAAAGGCGCACTTCTTGTAGGCCCTCCTGGAACAGGTAAAACGCTGTTAGCAAAAGCAGTAGCCGGTGAAGCAGACGTTCCATTCTTTTCACTTTCAGGTTCTGATTTCGTCGAAATGTTCGTGGGCGTAGGTGCTTCACGAGTACGCGACCTATTTAAACAAGCCAAAGAGAAATCACCTTGCATCATTTTCATTGACGAGGTGGATGCTGTTGGACGTGCTCGTGGAAAGAACCCTTCAATGGGCGGAAACGACGAACGCGAGAATACACTAAACCAACTTCTCACCGAAATGGATGGTTTTGGTACCAATAGCGGTATCATCGTATTAGCTGCAACCAACCGTGTAGACATCCTCGACAAAGCCCTCTTGCGTGCAGGACGTTTTGATCGACAAATCAGCGTAGACCTACCCGATCTAAACGAACGTAAAGAAATCTTTCAAGTACATCTTACACCTATTAAAATAGACGAAACTGTCGATATCGATCTCCTAGCACGTCAAACTCCTGGATTCTCTGGAGCAGACATTGCAAACGTATGTAACGAGGCAGCCCTCATCGCCGCACGTCATGGCAAAAAGAAAGTAGAAAAGCAAGATTTCTTAGATGCAGTAGACCGTATCATTGGTGGACTTGAGAAGAAAACTAAAGTAATGACCAAAGATGAACGCCGCTCAATTGCGATACACGAAGCTGGACATGCTTCTGTTTCGTGGCTACTGGAGCATGCGAACCCACTCATTAAAGTTACTATTGTGCCTCGTGGACAAGCACTCGGTGCTGCTTGGTATTTACCCGAAGAACGTCAAATTACCACTTACGAGCAAATGCTTGACGAAATTTGTGCTACCCTAGGAGGACGTGCTGCAGAGCAACTATTCATCGGGCGTATCTCTTCAGGCGCAATGAACGACCTAGAGCGCGTTACTAAAACGGTATACGGGATGATTGCTTACATGGGTATGAGTGAAAAGCTTCCCAACCTATGCTATTATAATGCGGATCCATATTCATTCAATCGCCCATATAGCGAGCGTACTGCTGAATTGATCGACGAAGAAGCAAAACGCATCATCGCTGAACAATACAACCGTGCCAAGCAACTTCTTACAGATAATAAAGAAAAGCATAACGCTCTGGCCGATTTGCTAATCAAAAATGAAGTAATCTTTGCTGAAGACGTAGAGCGTCTATTTGGCAAACGCCCTTGGAGCTCACGTTTAGAAGATATCCTGGAAGAAACCGAAACGGCAGAAGAGGCAGCAGTACTTGCTAAATCTCTATCTGAGCCAACGGCAGAAGCAGATGCAGAGACTAAAACTGAAACTGAAACAAACATAGAGGAGACTCCTTCTTCAGAAAAGGAATCGTCCGATGATACAAAATCCGAAACCACAGAAATACATGAGAGCACTAAATGATTTTGTACCTCGGACATTAACCGGACTTTTCTTTGTAATAGTTCTTGCAGCAGCAATTGTATGGGGAGCAACTAGCTTTTTTATTTTATTTGCTTTGATAAGCGCACTCTGTACGCGAGAGTTTTGTTCTATAATTACTGCTAGCCCTAAGAATGAGGTACGTTTGCAACCTTTCGTTTTAATGACTGGAAGCCTTTACCTCTTTATTGCTTTCACCTTTTATGGAAGAGGAGCACAAGGAGCTGAAATATTTACGCCCTACCTCATCTTACTAATGGGAATATTAGTAAGAGAGCTCTATCTAAAGCAACCCGATCCTATTGGTAATTGGGCTTATGCTATGCTTTCACAACTCTATATTGCACTACCTTTTGCCTTATTAAGTCCGCTCTCCTTATTATTCAATCCGAATACAGGAATAGCAACTTATTATTACATTATTCCTCTTTGCATTTTTATATTCTTGTGGATGAATGATACAGGTGCATTCTGTATAGGTTCTCTTTTTGGAAAGCATCGTCTTTTTGAACGCATCTCACCTAAGAAATCATGGGAAGGGTTCTGGGGAGGACTAGTTGTGGCAGTTGCCTCAGGTTTCAGCATCTCCTATGCTCCACAAGCCAAGATTCTGACCCCTATAGAGTGGACCGGATTGGCCCTTATTGTATCTATTTTTGGTACATGGGGAGATCTAGTAGAAAGCTTTCTGAAACGCCAACTTGGTATCAAAGACTCTGGAAAGATTCTTCCGGGCCATGGTGGAATGCTCGATCGTTTTGACAGCTCCTTATTAGCGATTCCCGCTGCTATGTGCTATCTTTATCTGATTAAGCTTATCTAACATCAATGTAGCTGTATGCTCTGGAGCTCCAGGCTCTCCTAGCCTATCGGCCATTTCTTCATAATCATGCTGTAACTTGATTCGTTCCAAACGACCAGGTTGCAGCTTTTTAAGTTCAGAAACGATGCGCTGAACAGTCATTCCTTCAGCCACTAATTCAGTAACAGCCTCTCGGCCAAGTACTAAGTTGACGAGAGAGATATAGTCCACCTTCAAAAGGAAGCGACGTAAAAAAGAGAACAAACGTCCAGCGGCTAAATAATAGCAAACCACCTGAGGGACCTTAAAAAGAGCGGTTTCAAGCGTAGCAGTACCCGAAGTTACAAGTGCCAATTCTGTATGACTAAGTAAGGGATAAGTTTCAGAGAAAACCACTTTAGGCCTTAAAGACACACCTGTTTTTTGGAATGCCACAAGAATAGAATTATACTCTTCATCGGTTATAGCAGGAGCACCGGCTAGAACGCATTGATATTGTGGAAAGTTTGCAGCAGCAAGAAGCATCCTCTTCAGATTATCTTTAATTTCCTGCTTCCTACTTCCGGCTAATAGGGCCAAAATAGGGCGTTCATCAAGCCCCAACCGCAAGCAAAATTCACTTTTTGTTTCAACATACGATGCCTGAAAAGCGCTAACCTCATCCACCGTAGGGTTCCCAACATAATGAATTGGATAATGATGTTTTTCTTCAAAGAAGGGCACCTCAAAGGGAAGTATCGAAAAAAGCTCATCCACATTCTGCTTAATCGATTTAATACGATATTCTTTCCAAGCCCATATCTTCGGAGAGATGTAATAATAAATAGGTATGCTAGAATGCGCTTTAATAAACTTTGCAATAGAGAGATTAAAGCCAGGATAATCGACTAAAACAAGTACATCTGGTTGCCAATTGAGCACATCTTCTTTGCAATATTTCATAGTACGAAGTATCGTTCTAAGATGTAGTAATACAGGAATAAAGCCCATATAGGCCAAATCTTTATAATGTTTTACACGATTTTCAAGTCCTCCCACTTCTGCCATTAAGTCACCGCCAAAAAAGCGAAACTGAGCAGTCTTATCTTTTTCACGCAATGCAGCCATAAGATGAGATGCATGAAGATCACCTGAGGCTTCTCCTACTATCAAATAATATTTCACTCGAATCTTTTTTCTAATGAGCTCATATATTCATAAGCCGTTACATCAACCTTAGTAGGTGTTATCGCAGCATAACCGTGCTGCATACCCCATGTATCGGTATCCTCAGCTTCCGGTTCCTGATTCTCGAAACGTCCCATCAGCCAGAAGTACGTCTGTCCGTTACTACGTACTCGTTTATCCCATTCTTGCTTCCAAATTCCACGAGCCTGACGACAAATACGAATGCCTTTAATCGTTCCCTCAGAAGGCATATTTACATTTAAACAAATACCTGCGGGAAGTCCATCCTCAAGAACTGACTTTACAATCTTCCTCACCACCTCACGGCAATGACCAAAAGTGGCATGCAGATCATGACTTTCTATAGAAAAGCCAATAGATGGTATGCCCGAAAGACAACCTTCAATAACTACCCCCATAGTACCAGAATAATGCACATTAGTAGCTGTATTATCGCCATGATTAATTCCACCAAGAACCAAATCCGGTTTACGATCAGCTAACAAATCATATTTTGCCAATTTAATACAGTCTGAAGGAGTTCCCGAACATTTATAAACGGATAATCCTGGATCACGACGAAGTAAAGTATGTGTAATTGGGTTCTGCACACTCAAAGAACAAGCTGCGCCTGAACGAGGAGAATCCGGAGCTACTACTAGAATATCTCCAAAGCTACTTACAAAACGAATTAATTCGTTTAGTCCTGGAGCCTGAATGCCATCATCATTCGAAATAAGAATAAGGGGTCTCTGCATAATCGTTTCTTTTGGCTGCAAAATTACGTAAAAAAAACGAGACTTAAAGTACCATAAACCATGAATTTTAGACAATTTGAAGAGGCTTTTTATAAATAAGGTGAAAACGAGTCGTTTGTTCCACGAATATTTTTATGTTTCACAGAAAAGGAGTATCTTTGCAGCAAGTTATGAACAAAATAGCCAAGTTATCAACAGAAATAAAAAACAGGCATTTGTTTATGCGTAACGAGTGAGAAATTATCATTTACTTTGCGTCGTTAAACAATAGAGATATAACTTATGGGAAAGACTATTGCACTAGCAAACCAAAAAGGCGGTGTAGGAAAGACCACTACCACCATCAATCTTGCGGCTTCTCTTGCCACTCTAGAGAAAAAGGTTCTTGTGATAGATGCAGATCCGCAAGCAAACGCTTCATCAGGTTTGGGAGTAGATATAAAAAATGTAGAATGCAGCATTTATGAATGCCTCATTAACCACGTTGATCCGCACGAAGCTATTTACACCACCGATATTGATGGGCTAGATATCATTGCGTCATCAATTGACCTAGTCGGAGCAGAAATAGAAATGCTTCACACAGAAAACCGAGAGTATGTACTAAAAAGTCTAATCGCTCCTCTAAAAGGAGAATACGATTATATTTTAATTGACTGCTCTCCTTCACTAGGGCTCATTACGGTAAACTCACTTACCGCTTCCGACTCAGTAATTATCCCCGTACAGTGCGAGTATTTTGCATTAGAAGGAATTAGTAAACTGTTGAATACCATTAAAATTATCAAAAGTCGACTTAATCCACAATTGGAAATTGAAGGCTTTCTGCTTACAATGTACGACTCTCGACTTCGCTTGGCCAATCAGGTATACGAAGAAGTGAAGCGTCATTTTCAGGAACTTGTCTTTACAACTGTAGTTCAACGCAATGTAAAAGTAAGCGAAGCACAAAGTCATGGGCAACCTTCAATTTTATTCGATGCTGATTCCGCTGGGTCACGAAACCATCTTGCACTTGCTAAGGAAATTATTGAAAAGAACGAAAAATAAACAGGAATCATGGCAATACATAAAAAATTTCCACTAGGAAGAGGCCTTGATGCCCTTCTGGCTAGTGAGGAGATAAAAACAGAAGGCTCTTCCTCTATCAATGAGATTGAGCTCTCAAAGATTGTACGAAATCCTGATCAACCCCGCCGTGAATTCGACCAAGACGCTTTACAAGAATTAGCCGATTCTATAAAAGAAATAGGAATCATCCAACCTATCACGCTTCGAAAAATTACAGATAATCAATATCAAATCATTGCAGGGGAGCGCCGCTATCGCGCCTCAATACTAGCAGGGTTAAAGGCCATCGCGGCTTATATACGTACCGCAGACGACGAGAATGTCATGGAAATGGCACTCATCGAAAACATTCAACGCGAAGATCTCAATTCTTTGGAAATAGCATTAGCCTATCAGCATCTAATTGAGCAATACGATTTAACGCAAGAGCGGCTTAGCGAAAGAGTCGGAAAAAAGCGTACTACTATTGCGAACTATCTACGTCTTCTCAAACTGCCTGCATTAATACAGGTAGCATTGCAAAATAAACACATTGACATGGGCCATGCTCGTGCATTGATTGCATTAGAAGATCCTAAGCTGCAAATGAAACTTTACAAAGAGATCCTCTCTGAAGGATATTCAGTGCGTAAAGTAGAAGAACTTGTAAAAGCCCTAAACACAGAAAAGACTCCCAGCGAGGCAAAGAAAAAGCTGAAAGAGATTGGAAAAGGCCCTGCCGAATTCGGCTTGCTAAAAGAACATCTTACTCGTTTCTTTCATAGCGAAATACAACTACAGTGCAATGAAAAAGGAAAAGGGAAAATCACAATTCCTTTTAAAGACGAAGAAGACATGGTACGTATTATGGCACTATTCGATAGCCTAAAAAACTAAGGAGTTATACTGGTGATATTAAAAAATATAACATATCGTTGGATGCTAAGCCTCATCCTCTGCTTCCTTCCACAAATAGCAGGCAACCTTTGGGCGCAAAACGACGATGGACGCCCAAAAGCGCAACGCCGAAGAGAGGTAGGACACTTAGTTGCAGATAGCGTTCCTGTTACCAACGATTCATTAGCGAAGTTGAATGAAAAAGTGAGGCCAACGACAAAGCCTTTCAACACAGAAGAGATTACTGCGAAGTTGGACTCAATGAACCGCTCTTACAAAATAAAAAAAGTCTTTATTCCTGATTCAAAGAAAGCCACATGGCTTGCTGCAATCTTTCCCGGAGGAGGTCAGATTTACAATCGTAAGTTTTGGAAATTACCACTTATCTATGGTGGATTCATTGGCTGTGCATATGCATTGAATTGGAACCAAAAATATTATTCCGACTATTCCCAAGCCTATCTTGATATTATGGATGATGATCCTAAGTCTGTTAGCTATTTAAATTTCTTGCCTATCAATTACGACGTCGCAGGGCGAGAAGACTGGCTTAAAGAAGTTTTTAAAAATAAAAAGAATACTTTTCGACGACAACGCGACCTCAGCATTTTTGCATTTATCGGAGTATATTTAGTTTCGATAATTGATGCATACGTAGATGCAGAGCTTTCTAATTTCGACATTACGCCCGATATCGGGCTTCATATAGAACCCGCTATTCTTAACGACCAACGCTCCAGAAATAATGCGTTCGGATTGCAATGTAGCATTAATTTAAAATAGACTCATGAATAAAAAACTTTTAGTTATTCCCGCTATGCTCCTAAGTTTCAGTGCTGCTTTTGCACAACAAACAGTAGCCTCGCCGAAAACCACAGAAGATAATAAAAAAAATGTGGTCACCCCTATTGACAGTATAGAGTTGCCACAAAGCATGACCACTGACATCGATAGTATTCTTAGCAAATGGCATGCACAACAATTTGTAAAAGTCGACTCCAGCTACGAAGCCTTCGATGAAAGTTCTTCATTTACGGACAAAGAGTACATTGACCGATTAACAGCAATGCCAACGGTCATGGAAATGACATACAATCCAGCAGTACGTAAAATGATTGATTTTTATACTGGATCAAATCGTAAGAAAGTTGCATTCATGCTCGGAGCAGCCAATTTTTATATGCCTATCTTTGAAGAAGCATTGGATGCATATGGCCTTCCACTAGAATTAAAATATTTGCCAGTAATTGAAAGTGCTCTCGATCCTACCGCGCAATCAAGAGTAGGAGCAGTCGGACTATGGCAATTCATGTTAACTCCAGCCAAACTAATGGGACTTGAAAATAATAGTCTGATAGACGACCGACGTGATCCAATTAAAGCTTCTTGGGCTGCCGCACGTTATTTGAAAGAGCTATATGGGATATTCGGAGATTGGAACCTTGTCATTGCCGCCTATAATTGTGGGCCAAACAATGTCAACAAAGCTATTCATCGTGCAGGAGGGGTAAAAGATTATTGGGCCATCTACAATTATCTTCCAAGAGAGACACGGGGCTATGTACCTGCATTTATTGCAGCAAATTATGTAATGAACTACTATTGCGAACATGGCATTGCTCCAATGAAAGCAGATCTTTCATTAACTAGTGACACCATTGAAATCAGCAATCGAATCCATTTCAAACAAATTGAAGGAATCACGAATGTACCTATCGAAGAAATTCGCGCTTTAAATCCACAATACAAAGCAGACATAATTCCCGGAGGAGGCCGCTATACATTACGATTGCCTATAAAAGGGCTCAATGCATTTATAGACCGAGGAGATTCGGCTTATCAATACATGGCAGATACCTATTTAACCAATCGTAAAACAGTAGAAGTCCCTGAAGAAAAAACGATGGCAGAAACTACAGCGACAACTACAACAGTGGTCGAAGCACCTAGCAGAAAAAGAACGAGAGCTATTCGAAAAAAGGCATTAAGCAAACATACTATTCGGAAAGGCGATACGCTATTAAGCATCGCTTCTCGTTATGGCGTAACCGTGAAACAACTTAAAAAGATGAATGGCATCAAAGGACATAGTATCCGTGCCGGAAAATCGCTGAAAATCGGGAAATAAACTTTAAATGTCGACTTATGGAAAACCAAAACACGCTGAATATCCCGGAAAACACGACCCTCTCACCAGAAGAGCTCAAAGAACAGGCCGACGATAAACTTATACAAGATGCTTTCGATGGATTGCTAAATGCCTATTTAGCAACTAAACATCGGAAACGTGTAGAGCGTATTACTACAGCCTTTAACTTTGCAAAACAAGCTCACAAAGGAGTAAAGCGTAAAAGCGGGGAACCCTATATTTTGCACCCTATTGCAGTAGCAAAAATTGTTTGTAGTGAAATCGGGCTAGGCTCTACATCCATTTGTGCGGCACTTCTCCATGACGTAGTAGAAGATACTGATTATACCATCGAAGATATGGAAAACATCTTCGGCCCTAAAATAGCTCAACTAGTAGATGGACTTACCAAAATATCGGGAGGCATCTTTGGGGATAAAGCTTCTGCACAAGCAGAGAATTTCAAGAAGCTTCTACTGACTATGAACGATGACATTCGCGTCATCTTGATTAAAATGGCCGATCGACTGCACAATATGCGGACGCTCGGCTCCATGGCTCCTAACAAACAATACAAAATAGCAGGAGAGACATTATATATTTATGCCCCTTTGGCTAACCGACTAGGAATAAATAAAATAAAAACAGAACTTGAAAATCTAAGTTTTAAATATGAACACCCCGAAGAATACGCTGATATAGAAGAGAAGCTCAAAGCAAGTGAAGCTAATCGAGACGAATCGTTTGAAAAGTTCACACAGCCGATTTGTGAGGCGCTCAATCAGATGGACCTAACCTATCAAATTAAAAAACGCGTAAAATCGGCTTATTCCATCTGGAATAAGATGCAAACTAAGCATCTTCCGTTTGAGGAAGTATACGATTTAATGGCGGTACGTATCATTTTTGATCCTAAGGGGGGAAAAGAAGAAACGAATTTGTGCTTTGCCATTTATCTAGCACTTTCTAAAATATACAAGCCCCATCCCGATCGTCTGCGTGATTGGGTTAGTCGTCCTAAGGCAAATGGCTACCAAGCTCTACACGTAACCCTGATGAGTAATGAAGGGCAATGGGTTGAAGTACAAATCCGTTCTACTCGAATGGATGAAATTGCCGAACAGGGTTTTGCCGCACATTGGAAATATAAAGAAGGAGCCATCTGTGAAGATGAAGGCGAATTAGAAAAATGGCTCAAAACTATTAAAGAAATTCTCGATGATCCACAGCCCGATGCGATGGACTTTCTGGATACAATTAAGCTAAATCTTTTTGCCAGTGAGATTTTCGTTTTCACTCCAAAAGGTGAAATCAAAACGATGCCACAAAACTGTACTGCACTCGACTTTGCTTTCTCTATACACTCTTACGTAGGAAGCCATTGTATCGGTGCCAAAGTAAATCACAAATTAGTCCCTTTAAGTTACAAACTACAAAGTGGAGACCAAGTAGAAATTTTAACTTCAAAAGCACAACGGGTAAAACCCATCTGGGCTACTTTTGTAACCACAGCGCGTGCAAAGCAGAAAATTGGAAGCATTCTAAATAAAGAGCTGCGTGCAAAAGAAAAACGTGGAGAAGAGATGCTAACCAAATTGCTAAAAGATGAAAATCTTCTACTCGACTCCAGTGCAATTAGTAAACTTTGCAAACTACATCAAGTAGAAAGTCGCGAACAACTTTTTGCATCCATTGGAGATGACTCGTTGAAGTTGGGAGAAAACGATCTCAATGAGCTAAAAGAGAAAAGTAATGCGAAAGGCTGGAAACGCTATATACCCCTCCTAGGTGTACTTAATAAGACATCCAAAGAAAAAGAGGAAGAAAAAACCGCTCCCGAAAAAGTAGATCCCAAAAAGGTACTCTATCTTACCGAAGAAGTACTTCGCGAAGAAGTTAAAATGGCACCTTGCTGTAAGCCAATACCCGGAGACGACGTTTTAGGATATGTCGATGAACAAAAACATATTCTAATTCATAAACGTCAATGCAGCATCGCTGCTAAATTAAAAAGCAGCTACGGAAATCGCCTCATCGCAGTAAAATGGGATATGAAAAAAGAGATGAGTTTCCCAGTTAGCATCTACCTGAAAGGAATTGATGAGCGCGGAATTTTAAATCAAATTACACAAATAGTTTCATTAGAACAAGCTATCGATATCCGCCAAATCAACATAGACACCAACGATGGTATTTTTGAAGCAAATATGATAATTCAGGTACATGACGTAGAAGATGTAAAAGTCCTCATCCATGCACTTCACCGAATAAAATCACTGAAAGAAGTTAAACGAATCGACGAATAAAAAAAACCATATGCTTATTTACAATACCACCTATCATATCGAAATTGATCACGCTAAAAGTTTTTACATTTGGCTGCACGAAGTATATATTCCGGAAGTTGAAAAGAAAGGACAAAACTCACTATTAAAAAGCCCACGAATCTGTCGTATACTCTCGCATCAAGAAAACGACAGCGAATGTCTCTCCCTACAATGGGAAGTAGCTACAAGTGCCGATCTACACACTTGGCATACTCAACAAGGCATGGCTTTAAACGAGGAGATGATGAAAATCTTTAAAGACAAAGTAATTGGGATTCCAACCCTAATGGAAGTACTCGACTAGTCGCGTTTCGACAAGCGTTCCATCCGCTCCACTTCCTTCTTCATCAAGACTAATTCTTCCCGAATTTCCTGCAACTGCTGTATAACAGCAAAGTTATGATCTTCGGCTGAAGAATTTTCTTGCATCCGCTGGCGTGCACCAGCCAAAGTAAGTCCGAGATCCTTTACAAGATGGTGTACTAAACCAATTTTATTTATATCTTCTTCGGTATATTGGCGCACCCCTTTCATCGTTTTTTGAGGACGGATTTGGGGAAATTCCTTCTCCCAATAGCGAAGCAGTGAGGGGTTTACCTCGAATAGTTCAGCTACCTCAGTTATGGAGTAGAACAATTTCAGATTCTTCTTGCGGTTATATACCATAGTCGTTTTCAATATTACTGCACAAAAGTATAAAAAACTCTCTAGTTTTACAAAAAATTTGGCAAAAAAATAGTATCTTTGCGCGCTAATCTATTATTAAATAGATAAAAACAAAAAATATTAAAAACGAGAATAGAAATGTTGACAGCAAAACAAATCCGCGAATCTTTCAAAGATTTCTTCGCCTCGAAGGGTCACACCATTGTACCCTCCGCTCCCATGGTGATTAAAGACGATCCCACCCTTATGTTTACCAATGCAGGCATGAACCAGTTCAAGGACATTATCTTGGGCAATGCCACAGCCAAATATAAACGCGTAGCCGATTCTCAAAAATGCTTACGCGTAAGCGGCAAACATAACGATTTGGAAGAAGTCGGTCATGATACCTACCACCACACCATGTTCGAGATGTTAGGCAACTGGTCGTTTGGCGACTATTTTAAGAAAGAAGCAATCGACTGGGCGTGGGAATATCTAGTAGTTGTTTTAAAGCTCAACCCAAATCGTCTTTATGCTACAGTTTTCGAAGGGCACAAAGAAGAAGGACTTGATCGCGATAACGAAGCAGCAGGATATTGGGAACAATATCTTCCAAAAAATCGTATCATCAACGGTAATCGACATGATAACTTCTGGGAAATGGGCGATACCGGACCCTGCGGTCCTTGCTCAGAGATTCATGTTGACTTACGTTCTGATGAAGAACGTGCTCAAGTGGATGCTCTCACTCTCGTAAACCAAAGCCATCCTCAAGTAATTGAGATATGGAATCTCGTATTTATGCAATATAACCGTAAGGCTGATAGTACCCTAGAACCTCTTCCCGCGAGAGTCATCGACACTGGTATGGGATTCGAACGTCTCTGCATGGCTTTACAAGGGAAAACATCAAATTACGATACAGATGTCTTCCAGCCCATTCTTTATGCCATTGGTGCATTGGCAGGAGTAGAATACGGCAAAAACAAGCAGCAAGATATTGCTATGCGTGTCATAGCCGACCATATCCGAACGATTGCTTTTTCTATAACAGATGGTCAACTACCTAGCAATGCAAAAGCAGGTTATGTTATTCGTCGTATCCTTCGCCGTGCCGTACGTTATGGATACACTTTCCTAAATCAAAAACATGCCTTCATGCATAAACTTCTTCCCATACTCATTGAGAATATGGGCGAAGCTTATCCTGAGCTGAATGCACAAAAAGAATTAATAGGGAAAGTCATCAAAGAAGAAGAAGAAGCCTTCCTCCGTACCCTTGAAACGGGTATTCGCTTGCTGGACAAAATAATTGACGAGAGCAAAGCTGTCGGAAAAAATAAAATTAGTGGCATAGACGCCTTCACTCTTTACGACACCTATGGTTTCCCTCTCGATCTTACAGAACTTATTCTTCGCGAGAACGAGATGACTGTAGATACCGACGAGTTCAATGCAGAAATGCAAAAACAAAAAGCACGTGCCCGTAATGCTGCAGCAATAGAAACTGGCGACTGGATCAGCATAAAAGAAGGAGAATCCACTTTTGTTGGTTACGACTATACCGAGCACGATACCGAGATCCTACGATATCGCCAAATAAAGCAAAAAAACAAAACTTTCTATCAGATTGTACTCAACAAGACTCCTTTCTATGCAGAAAGCGGTGGCCAAGTGGGCGATACCGGCGTTATTGTAAGCGAGTTTGAAACCATAGATATCATCGACACTAAGAAAGAAAATAATCTGTCAGTCCACCTTACGACCAAACTGCCAGAGCATCTTGATGCTCCATTTATGGCCTGTGTAGACACAGATAAGCGTACCGCTTCAGCAGCAAATCACTCAGCAACTCACCTGCTCGACCAAGCACTTCGTGAAGTTTTGGGTAGCCATATCGAACAAAAAGGCTCACTTGTATCACCTGAATCGTTACGTTTCGACTTCTCACACTTTCAAAAAGTAACCGATGAAGAGCTCCGCAAAGTAGAGCACTTAGTAAATGAACGCATTCGTGAAAATATTCAGTTGCAAGATCATCGTAATGTGCCCATTGAGGAAGCAAAAAAATTAGGAGCGATTGCTCTCTTTGGAGAAAAATATGGTGAAGAAGTACGCGTAGTGCAATTTGGAGAAAGCATCGAATTCTGCGGAGGCACACACGTCAGCTCTACCGGTAAGATCGGAATGGTACGTATCATCTCAGAAAGTTCTGTAGCTGCCGGCGTACGGCGTATTGAGGCCTACACTGGTGCTAAAGTAGAGCAGCTAATGGATGACCTACAAGATACAATGAGCGATTTAAAAGCTCTCTTTAATAATGTTCCCGACCTAGGAATTGCAATTCGTAAGTCTATTGAAGAAAATGCCGGATTGAAGAAGCAACTAGAAGGCTTCATGAAAGAAAAGCAAATTCAGATTAAAGAAAAGCTGATTAAAGAAGTAAAAGAAATGCCAAATGGTATCAAACTTGTAAAGTTTATCGCTCCCGTTCCTGCCGCCGTAGCAAAAGATCTAGCATTTCAAATTAGTAGCGAGTTAGGAGAGAAAGTGCTCTTTGTAAGTGGCACCATTGAAAATGGGAAACCGATGCTAACCGTAATGCTAACCAAAGACCTTGTAGCCACAGGCCTAAATGCAGGGCAGCTTGTAAAAGAAGCCGCCAAATTAATCCAAGGTGGAGGCGGAGGTGCAGCTCACTTTGCAACTGCTGGTGGCAAAAATGTAGAAGGCGTAAAAGCAGCTGTTGATAAAGTCATTGAACTTGCTACAAAAAATTAATTAAAGCAATAGGCATAATGCCTCCAATACATAAAAAGGAAAAGGTGGCTGTAAAAGTCACCTTTTCCTTTTTATAGAAGCCCACTAAAATCTAGAATTAATTAATAAAATAAGTCGTATGAAAAACCAACTTCGATTTCTAGTACTACTATTTCTTGCAAGTAGTATTCACACGTTTGCCCAATCACATAGTTTCGACATCACTCTACAAAGCAATGATCTTGCCAAGGATGAAGCCAATGCCACTTTACGTATATTTCTACCCACTTCGGATAAATTAGAAAACACAGTAGATAGCACAATAGCAGGTAGTCGCACCTTATTAATTCTACCCGGAGGAGGATATACTCATCTTGCCAAAGAGAACGAAGGTTATAGTTGGGCACCCTTCTTCAACGAACACGGTATTGCCGTAGCCGTACTTTCTTATCGCATGCCGAAAGGGCGCTATCAAATTCCTTCAAACGACGTAAACCAAGCCTTTAATATCTTGCGCGAACATGCTCACGAATGGAAACTCGATACAAAACAAATGGGCATTATGGGATCCTCAGCAGGAGGACACCTAGCTAGCACTGTAGCCACTCACAATGTAGATAGCCTGAAACCTGCATTTCAAATTCTTTTCTATCCTGTAATCTCTATGGAAAAAGGAACTACACACCAAGGTTCACGCGACAACTTACTAGGTACTGTACCTACTCAAGAACTTATTGATAACTATTGTAACGAAAAACAAGTTACTTCAACCACTCCACGAGCTTTCATTGTGCTCTCCGATGACGACACAGCCGTTCCTCCCACTAATTCAGCTCAATACTACATAGCCCTGAAGAAGGCAGGAGTACCAGCCAGTCTCCACATCTATCCAAGTGGAGGTCACGGTTTTGGATACCGCGCCTCCTTTAAATATCATGCTGAAATGGTTAAAGAACTAAGCGAATGGTTAGAGAGTTTCTAAAAAACTATTTGCGTTTTAATAGAACTGCCGCTCCACCTCCCGGAGCCAGATGCAACTGTAAAGGAGCTGTCAATTTTTCAACTTTTAAGACCTTATAATCTTCTCCATCTCTATGCGCATTCTTGCCATCAATAAAAGAAGTCAATTGATACTCTGAAGGTTTAATCGGCAAGGAGTTCAAATCAATTGTTAAATCACGAGGTGTCCAATTTGTCAACGCTCCGATATACCAAGTATCTCCCTTACGACGCGCCGTCACCACATACTCTCCTACATGTCCATCCAGTGTAATCGATTCATCCCATGTAGTGGGAATTTGTGCAATAAAAGAAGTGCATTCGGGTTCAGCCTCATAATTAGTGGGCGAATCGCACAACATATTTAAAGGAGATTCAAAAATAACATAAGTAGCCAGTTGATGGCAACGTGTACCTTGGCTCATCGGTTGGTAATAACGAGCCACAAAATTTTTGCGCGTCGCATTATGCATTGCACCTTGAGTATAATCCATAGGGCCAGCTACTTGCCTCAGAAAAGGGATAGAGACATCATATCGCATCTGGTCAATCTCACTTTTATCAGGAGCAGCCCACTTCATCTGTTCAAGGCCATGCACTCCTTCAAAGTTTAATACATTAGGATACGTACGATTCATGCCTGCAGGCTTATACATACCATGAAGATCAAGAACAATATGATATTTTGCACACACTTCTGCCGCACGCCAATTAAAATCATTCAACTGTTGGTCATCGCGATCCATAAAGTCAACCTTAAATCCTTTCACACCCAACTCAGAATAATACCTGCAAACCTTCTCCATGTCTCGATCAAGAGCTGCCCATCCGGCCCACAAAATAATACCTACCCCCTTCGCCTTTGCATAGTTCACCAATTCCTTTATATCAATTTCAGGAATTACTTGCATTAAATCAGCCTTTCCAAGTACAGACCATCCCTCATCAAGAATCACATATTCCACTCCATATTTAGCCGCAAAGTCGATATAATACTTATAGGTATCATTATTAATCCCCGCTTCAAAATCAACACCTTTCAAATTCCAGAAATTCCACCAATCCCAAGCAACTTTACCTGGTTTTATCCATGAAAGATCGCTTAAACGAGAAGGAGCAGCTAGTCGATACGTCATATCGCTATTCGCTAGATCTTTATCTTGAGTAGAAACCATAGCGATACGCCAAGGAAAAGAACGAGCTCCTTGTACTTTTGCTATAAAATCCTCACGGCTCTTCACTACATTTTGGATTTGGTTATAACCTCCTCGCTGCACCTCTTTCGGATAAGGAGCCATAACCCCGGAAAGTAAGTTCTGTCCATTTTTAGAAGTAAGGAAAAGCCCGGGATAACTTTCAAGATTGCTCTCAGAAATCAGTAAGCATTTACCTCCATCAAATTTAACAAGAGCCGGCAGAAATAGTAAACGTCCTTTATTAAGAGCAGAAATAGTAGCTTCTGTATAAAGGTTCTCAAAAGAATTAGGATATTGCGACTCAAAGTCTCCGTCCTTTCCACTCGTCACAAAAGGCACTATAGCCTTTAAATCAGCAGGAAATTGATAAGCTACCTCCTCGTGCTGAATATTATATTTTTCTGTCTTCGTACTAATGAATCGATAAGCCAAACCATCATCATAAGCACGAAATTCCACAGCCCACTGTCCCTTAAAACTCAAGCCCAATTCATTATAGTGATCTCTGATCAGACTTTTCTTATAGAGAGGCGATATAATTTTCTCATCCACCTGCCGTTGTTTACTCGTTTGCAGTCTAGCCTTTGAACCCCAAATTTCGCCAGTGCTCAGCGTCATCGACAAAGGAGAGGGCTTCAACAAAAGTTGCCCCTCATGCTTTAAAGAATAAGTCAACTGTTCGCCGACTTCAATAGAAACGATCAATTTTCCGTCAGGAGAAATTAGAGTAAACTCTTTTGCTGAAACAGAGGCATTTAAGCCCCACAGAATGCCAAGTATTAAAACCACAGCACGAAGCATCGCTTTTTTCATGAACTTCATAGTCGGTATTTATTTTTTCGGTTACAGGTACAAATATACAAATAATGTTTTACTGTAAGCACAGAAACCGAAAGAAAAATAATTTCATGTTTTTCAGAACATTATACTTCAACATATTCAAAACCCATTTTCTTCATCAAGAAACAAGCATTCATGTTCTTTGCGATTCCCTCACTCATCCTGTAGTTAAAACTTAATTCATCCCCTTGAATCTCCGCTTCAAAACAAAAATTACGAAGCGCTTTGGGATATTCCTTTGCCAATCCGGCTACTTGCAAATCGTGCGTAGCTAGAATGCCGGTTGCCCCCAACTCTATAAACTGTTTTATCAATGCAAAAGATCCTCTTTGCTTATCTACCGAATTCGTGCCACGCAATATTTCATCTAGAATGATAAATAGCTCTTCTCCCCCTTTTAGCGCCGTAAGAATACAGCTCAATCTTTTAAGTTCCGCAAAAAAATAAGATTCATTATCACTTAACGAATCGCTTGTCCTCATAGCAGTAAACAAGCTAGCCGGGTAAAAAGTCATAGTTTCCGCACAAACCGGAGCGCCGATGCAGGCCAATAAATAATTCACCCCTACCGTACGAAGATAAGTACTTTTCCCCGCCATATTTGCTCCCGTAATAAGCAAAAAGGAAGGACGACCAGTAACAGTTACCCCGTTCTTCACGCAGCGTTCGACAGGCATCAGCGGGTGCCCCATCTCTGTGGCCTCAAAAACAAAAGGCGCACTACTCACCGTAGGATAAATCGATTTCGGATGATGAATAGCAAACGTGGCCAATCCACAAAAAGCCTCCATCTTCCCAATAGCCTGTATCCAGTCAAGCAAAGGCAAACCATATTTTGATTTCCAACGTTCAATATCTAAAATCTCGTAAAGTTCCCAGAAGAACAAACCATTCAGTAAAAGAGTAACCAATATGTTATTACGTTGATCAAGTGTATTCAATTTACGTGAAAGCTGCCGAAGTGAAGCGGAAGCCGGCAATTCTCCATCAAGAAATTTTCCTTGTAGGTTCTTAATTGACAAAGAATTAAAATCGTGCAATTCAATCAAAGATAACATTTTCGCATAGCTGCGAATAATTTTCCAATATCGTTCAAAGGTTTCCTGCGTTCGACTAATACGACGTGTAAATCCAAAAGAGAAAGTAGCGAAAGCCAGCCACAAAAATAAAGGGAAAAGGTAACTAACCCAACCCAATATAGCCGTCAACCAAGCAATCAAAGAAAGAGATCCTGCTACAAAAGGCAAAACAGAAATCCACCGATGCGACAAGAAAGAATTCTCGGTCTGTGCCCATTTCGTAAGTCGTTCCTCATCGGTAGAGGAATGCATTGACGACAATCCTGCCACCCGAAAGTCTATCAGAAAAGATATATCCCCAGCAAGTTCGCAAACTGCAGCCTGCCGAGCCTCAATCTCCACTTTTTTATGTAAAGGATGTTGTAACCATTCTGCTAATTGGCGAGCACCAATAGCAGTCGTGGTACGATTTAAATGCTGATAAAGAGAATGCACCCCAAACACATCCAAATCGAAAGAGAAATGATGCGAAGAGTCGATGAACTCATCCCCAGCTCCAAAAGCAGAATCATCATGCCCACAAGCAGCAAGTTCCTCTTTGCATACACGAATCCGCAATGTAAGCCTCTCCCTCTGTACAAATAAACTATTATGATATTTTATCAGTGCCAAGAAAGGAACAAACGTACACAATGCAGCAGGTAGCAAAAAGAAAATATCTCCCCACAAAATGAAACATGCTGCGATGCCGACTACAAAGAGCGCCACACGCAGCATGCTAATACGATAAATTAATGAGTTTAATTTTCGCAACTGCTCACTAGCAGTTGCGAAAATATGTCCATAAAGCTCTTCCATTCGACGAATGAATTAGATACCCGCCTTCAATCCACGAATTACCGCAGAAGTGAAACCGGCCAGTTCCATCTCATTCAATCCCTTAATAGTAATACCTCCAGGAGTAGTTACCTTATCAATTTCTTGTTCCGGATTGCTATTATGTTCCAGAAGAAGATCCACAGCTCCCTTCACCGTATGAAGTACAATCTCTTGCGCTTCACGAGGATAAAAGCCCATTTCTACACCTCCTTCAATGGCCGCACGGATATAACGCATCGCATAAGCAATACCGCAAGAAGCCAAAGCAGTACCCGCATTCATCAAGCGTTCCTCAACCATCATTGCGTTTCCAAGTTCTTTAAAGAAGTTCATAACAAACTGTGCCTGTTCCTCGGTAGCATTTCGCGAACATATAAAAGTCATACTGCTTAATACATCGATAGCCGTATTCGGAATAACTCGAAAAATAGTAGGAGCAATATACTTCCCATTTTTCAACAGCAAAGAATAAAGCTGTTCAGTGCTAATTCCGGCAGCCACACTAATAATAATCTGGCGACTATAATCGAAAGATGGTTTTAGCTCCTCAATTATCGGTTCAATATACCACGGTTTCACAGCAAACACTACCACCTCAGCCGCACGAACCGCAGCATGGTTATCGAGCGTAACACTTAATTCAGGATGTGCTGTATGAAAAGCATCCAACTTTTCCTGACGGCGGAAAGTACAAATAATATCCTCAGCAGCAAAAATTGTTCCTTTTGCCAAACCTACTGCCATTGCACCACCTAAATTACCGGTACCTATAATTGCTATTTTCATTGTTATTAGTTTTAAGTCGTTATTTTCACCTTATCGCAAAACAGTCGAAAAACGTTTTAAGAATTCATCAGCCTCAGCCTTGTTCAAGCATAAAGGAGGAAGAAGGCGGATTACATTAGTACCACTAGCCCCAGTAAATACATGCTGTTCATAAATTAGTTTCTGACGAATCTCCTTCACCGGTTCGGCAAATTCCATACCTATCATCAAGCCTTGTCCACGAACGTCCTTTATCTGAGGGAACTTACGTAACTCCTGCATCAAATAATCGCCCATTTCGCGAGCATTCTCGATCAAGTTTTCCTGTTCCATCACATCAAGTACTGCTAAAGCAGCTGCACAGCCCAAATGATTACCACCAAAAGTAGTACCCAACCTACCATATACAGGCTTAAACATAGGATGAATCAGCAATCCGCTCATCGGGAATCCATTCGCAATACCTTTAGCTACCGTAATCAAATCAGGACGAATGCCCGCCCATTGGTGCGCAAAAAATTTACCACTACGTCCATACCCTGATTGAATCTCATCCAAAATCAATATTGTACCTGTCTCAGTACACAGCTTACGCAATTCCTGAAGATAAGCTACTTCAGGGATCACAATACCACCTACCCCTTGAATGCCCTCAATGATAAGTGCACAAACATCTCCTTTCAATAGTTCTGTACGTGCAGCTTCAATATCGTTCATTGGAAGATACATTACATGCCCATTATCATTAATAGGTGCAATAATTTTGGGACTATTAGTCACCTCAACAGCCAAAGAAGTACGACCATGAAAAGCCTTATTTACCGAAAGCACACGTGTACGGCCATTCTGAAACGAAGCTAACTTTAGCGCGTTTTCGTTCGCCTCAGCTCCGGAATTAATTAAAAACAGGCTATAATCTTCATATCCCGAAGCTTTACCTAAACGCTCCGCAAGCTGCTGCTGAAGTTTGTTGATAACCGAATTAGAATAAAATCCCAAAGTCGCAACCTGTTTACTAACGCTCTGCACATAATGCGGATGCGAATGTCCTATCGAAATTACAGCGTGCCCGCCATAAAGATCCAAATATTCTGTACCCTCTTCATCCCATACATGGCAACCTTTGCCTTTCACGATGTTTACATTAAAAAGGGGATATACATCAAATAAATTCATACCTTTTCTTTTAAAAGATTAAAAAATTCCTTAGAAAGCACTTGGTTTCAGCTTCAATCCTACTGTTTCTTCAAGGTTGAATAACAAGTTCAAATTATGAACCGCCGTACCACTAGCTCCCTTCAGAAGATTATCAATGCAGGAAACGATGAGTAACTTTTTGCCATGCTTCTCCAAATGAAGTAAGCATTTGTTCGTATTCACCACCTGTTTAAGATCGATATTCTTATGTACTACATGCACAAAAGAATCCGCCTCATAGTATTCCTCATACATGCGATATAATGCATCGATATCCTCATCACACTTCACCACAATCGTAGTAAATATGCCACGAGGGAAATCACCACGATAAGGAATAAAATCTATATCCACATCGAAATAGCCCTGCAACTGTTTGAGCGATTGCTTAATTTCAGGCACATGCTGATGATCGAACGCTTTATAAATGCTCATATTATTGTTACGCCAGCTGAAGTGCGTAGTAGCACCAGGCTTCACACCCGCTCCGGTACTGCCCGTAATTGCATTTACAATGACATCGTCATTTAGGAGTTTATGCTTTGCCAATGGCAAAAGTCCAAGTTGAATAGCCGTAGCAAAACAACCCGGATTAGCTACATATTTCGATTGGCAGGTAGCACGACGATTTAGCTCAGGCAATCCATAAATAAAATCGTGATCGTCCCCTTTAATGCGATAATCCATTGAAAGGTCGATTACCTTTAAATTTTCAGGAAGGCTATGGCTCTCCATAAACTTCTTTGTATCGCCATGAGCCGTACAAAAGAAGAGGCAATCAATCAAATCAAGGGGCAATTTGTCGGTAAAACGCATCTCCGTTTCACCATACAAGCCCTCGTGCACCTCCGCTAAGAGGTTGCCCGCATTACTCGCACTATTAACAAAAACGATTTCTACTTCAGGATGGTTAATAAGCAGACGAATCAATTCACCTGCCGCATAGCCTGCACCGCCAATGATACCTATTTTAATCATTTTTGATTCTTCTTTTGATTCGTATAATATACACGCAAAGGAGTAGAAAGCACGCGCGTAAATCCTTTTACGTCTTCTGCAGTCCAACCTTTTTGAATTTCACCATATTCACCGAAATCAGTCTTCACAAGGTCGTAAGTAGATTCTACTCCTACCGTAGTAAATGAAAGAGGACGAAGCGTAAGCGTCACTGTACCATTCACATTACGTTGCGAGCTTTCCAGCATAGCCTCAATGTCACGCATTACAGGCTCCAAATACTGACTCTCATGCAAGAACATGCCGTACCAAGTAGAAACCTGTTCCTTCCAATATTGTTGCCATTTACTTAACGTATGTTTTTCAAGGAACTTATGTGCACCAATAATCAACATCGGACCGGCAGCTTCAAAGCCTACGCGACCCTTAATGCCAATAATAGTATCGCCCACATGCATATCGCGGCCGATGCCATACTTATTACCAATTGCTTCAACCTTATTGATCGCTTTAATTTTATCCGTAAACACTTCACCGTTCACCGCATAGAGTTCACCTTCTTTGAATTCCAGTTTCAATGTTTCTTCACCTGTAGCCACCACTTGCTTCAAGTAGGCAGTCTCCGGTAAACCTTGTTCTGAATGCAAAGTTTCCTTTCCGCAGATAGAAGTACCCCAAAGGCCTTCGTTGTATGAATATTCAAGTTTCGTAAAGTCGGCAACAAAGCCATGTTCCTTCAAATAGTTGATTTCATACTCACGAGTAAGTACCATATCACGTGTCGGAGTAATGATTTTAATACCGGGAGCCAATACATCAAAAGTAAGGTCGAAACGGATTTGGTCGTTTCCGGCACCCGTACTACCGTGTGCAATAGCATCCGCACCAATCTCGCGCGCATAGTCAGCAATAGCAATGGCCTGGAAAATACGTTCCGAACTTACCGAAATAGGATAAGTTCCGTTACGCAATACATTGCCATACACCATGTATTTAATGCTCTTATTATAATAGTCCTGAGTCACATCCAATGTCACGTGCTTTGTTGCACCCAACTTATATGCTTTTTCCTCAATTACTTTTAGTTCTTCTTCGCTAAAACCACCCGTATTGGCAATTGCTGTATAGATTTCGTAACCTTTTTCTTGTGAGAGATACATGGCGCAGAACGAGGTATCCAAACCACCGCTAAAGGCCAAAACTACTTTCTGTTTCATATTCTTGTGATTTTAATTTCTTTTTTACTTCTCTTTTTTTGCGTCCTCATCAATAACCAACACCATTGGCTCCGGCTTCTCCCCGGGGGCAAGTGGTTTTTCACCCAGATGGTCATCCTTGTGATGAGCCGGGTTGTAAATTAACGCAGTACAAATACAGCGCGTACACGAGTTACGCTGAAGCACATCATAGTTTACACATGTTTTACAACCATTCCAAAATGACTCATCATCGGTCAATTCGCTAAAAGTTGTAGGTACATATCCCAACTTTGTGTTAATCTTCATTACCGCAAGACCACTGGTCAGTCCAAACAATTTAGCCTCTGGATATCGTCGTCGTGAGTACTCAAACGCAAACTGTTTGATATGCTTTGCAAGACCATGACCTTGAAATCTAGGCGATACAATCAGGCCCGAATTGGCTACAAAATGCTTATTACTCCAGGTTTCAATGTAGCAGAAGCCTGCAAATTCATCACCAGCCATGGCGATAATTGCCTTACCTTCAAGCATTTTCTGCTTCACATACTCA
>Ga0302210_10000244_pt1 | contig 25238 bp, 17 predicted proteins | sample II_Fen_E3_2_FD_198793 | JGI IMG/M metagenome (GOLD analysis project Ga0302210, IMG submission 198793) | Peat permafrost microbial communities from Stordalen Mire near Abisko, Sweden - II_Fen_E3_2 | ecosystem: Environmental > Terrestrial > Soil > Wetlands > Permafrost | place: Sweden: Abisko... | reverse complement strand
ATGCTACCGGACGATAATTTTCTGGATGGATTCCGCTTTTCATATCTTTAAGTTTTAATTTATTTTTTCGATGTTGTTATTTCGGCTTGCAAAAGTACTCATTTCAATTTAAATATCAAAGAATTTCCAGGGTTATTATTTTATAAGTAGTGAAAATGATATTTTAATTGTTTTATGTATTTATAATTAGCTAATTGTTAGGTTTATATATAAAATTGATCATTCTCTTATTTAGATCCGAAATATAATAAGAGCATACCGATTAACACTCCAAGTAAGTCGATAATTTTAAGTCGTATGTTTTTATCGTGCATAATAATGGCACCATAGAAAAAAGGGACAATTACTCCCGACCGCCGAATGGTGGAGACCACCGATATCATTGACCCGGGCAACGACAAAGCATAGAAATAAACGAAATCGGCTATTACAAGGAAGATCGAAATGAATGCAATGGCCCATTTAAATTTGAATGGGGTAGTCTTTCCCCGGGTTGGTGCCCATAAAAACAAGGTGATGATACCCATGATGATAGCCTGGTAAAAGGTGTAATATACCTGCACCGACATGGCATCAAATTTATTCATCAGGTATTTATCGTATAATCCACTTAAAGCACCTGTCATGGTCGCCAGGATAATATACCAAAACCATTTGTTGGTTTTAAATGAAATGCCTTCTTTTTTACCAACTACCGAGAACATGATAAATGAGACTAAAGTTAATCCAACTCCGGCAGCCTGAAAGCCATTCAGTTTCTCACCAAAAATAAGCATGGCGCCTACTACCGTCCAGACAGGTTGAGTGGCTTTGATGGGGGATGCCAGTGATATGGGAAGGTGTTTTAATGCAAAATAAGCAAATAACCATGACGTCAGTACAATAACTGCTTTTAAAATAAATAAGAGATGGGTGTGAAAATCAACCCGGGGAACAAAGAAGATACCTCCTTTGAGTACCTCGGGGAACAACTCAGAGATGAGTAAAAAGGGAGTGAGTATCAGACATGAAAATAATATAGAGACTAAGATAACAGGAATAACAGCATTCTTTTCTAACGAAACCTTTTTGAAAACTTCGTACGATCCTAATAAGAGAGCAGAGACAAAAGCAAGAAATAACCACATAATCATTTACAATTTATTCATTTACTATTTACTATTTAATGAACAGTAGAAAATAGTCATTTGCAATTCAGCCATTTCCCATCTACCATTTAAACAGGTGTGGTAGAATTATCATTTACAATTAAATGATTTTACTATTTTATCAATAAAAGTATTTTCCGGTTCATTAAATAAAAATACTTTCGGGATATTGAATATCCACTAAGTACAATCCATGGGCAGGAACAGAAACTCCGGCTTTACACCTGTCTTTTGCTTCGATCACAGAAGCAAATTCAGTAAGAGTCATTTTACCACGTCCCACTTCGAACAGGGTGCCAACGATAGATCTTACCATATTCCTTAAGAAACGATCCGCCTGAATGGTGAATACCCATTCGTCATCCAGTTGTTTCCATTCGGCAATGGAGATTCTGCAATTATTTGTTTTTACATCAGTGTGTACTTTGCTGAAGCTGGTAAAGTCACGGAAATCTTTCAACATATTCGCTGCAGCATTCATGGCTTCGAAGTTAAGATTATTTCTTAATCGTGCAGCCAGCTCATTTTTAAAAACAGATTTCTGTAATACGACATGGTATTCGTACTTTCTCGAAAAAGCATCGAAACGTGCATGTGCATCTGTTTGAACTTCTGCAATTTTAAATACTGCAATGTCTATTGGCAATAAGCTGTTCAATTTCGCAACTAAATCAAATTGGGAAGGAAAGGTGTCTTCGTAATCAAAATGTGCTACCATGAGCTTCGCATGGACACCGGTGTCGGTGCGACCGGCACCGGTCAATTCAATTTCAGTGCGAAGAATAGTACATAACGACTTCGTCAGTACTTCCTGTACCGATATGCCGTTTGGTTGATATTGCCAGCCATGATAGGCTGTGCCATTGTACGAAAAATAGAGGAAGTACCGTTTATTCACAGTGCAAAGATACGGGTTAATTTGCGATTTACTATTTACGATTTTAAAATTTACAGTTGGTGATTCGAAAAGTTGAATTAAAAAAGACAGTTCACTTTTAAGCTGAACTGTCTTTTATTTTCAATAAATCACCTGTTTTATTTCTTATTTATTGGAATATCTTATCAATTTTATCGGCATAAAACTTCTCTATGACATCCCGTTTGATTTTGAGTGTAGGTGAAAGGAAATCCAATGCAGGCGTCCATTCTTCCGAAACCAGCAGATACCGTTTTATTTGTTCGAAATCACCAAAGAACTGGTTATAACGTTTTACTTCTTCCTGAATCCTTTTTGCTACCAACGGATGTTCAATCATTTCAACATTGTTTGTATATTTGATTTTATGTTTTTTACACCATGATTTTAAATAAACAAAATCCGGAGAGATCAAAGCACCTGCAAATTTTTTATTTTCACCCAGTACAATCATGTTTTCAATAAATGGCGATTCGGTAAATTTCGATTCAATCCCTTGCGGGTTGACATATTTTCCGAATGATGTTTTGAAAATGCTTTTTAAGCGGCCTGTTATCGTGAGTTGCCCTTCAGGACTGAATTTACCGGTGTCTCCGGTATGAAACCAACCCTCTGCATCAATAACCTGTGCCGTTAATTCAGGATCTTTGTAATACCCCAGCATAACATTATGACCTCTGCACATGATTTCATCCCTATCACCCAATTTAACTTCGACACCCTCGAGAGGTAAACCTACCGTCCCAAACTTCCTGCCATTCTTTACCCGTTGACTGACGGCAATAACCGGAGAGGTTTCACTGAGACCGTAACCTTCGAATACAGGCATCCCTATTGCAGAGAAAAAAGAGGCTATGTGTGGTTGTATGGCTGAACCTCCGGATACCACAATATCGAAATTACCTCCTATGGCTGTTCTCCATTTTGAATAAATCAGTTTGTCTGCAAGTTGGTATTGCACATTGTACCACCAACCCCTGTCTTCCAGTTGGAATTTCGTAGCCAGATTAAAGGCCCAATAATATATTATTTTACTTGCAACCGGTAATTTTTTCCCGGAGAGATACAACTTATCATAGATTTTTTCGAGCAAGCGCGGTACACACGACATCATGGTGGGCTTTATCTCTTTTATGTTTTCGGCAATGGTACCTAAACTTTCGGCATAATAGACCGACATCCCTAAATATTGATACAGGTATACGAGCATACGCTCATACGCATGGCACAGCGGAAGGAAGCTCAGTGCTTTGTTGTTCCATTTGGATGGTATGACCGATAACTTAATTACATTGGTCAGTATGTTGCTGTGTGAAAGCATAACTCCTTTTGGATCACCTGTAGTACCCGACGTATAAATTATGGTGGCTAAATCGTTTGGTCGAACGGCTGCTTTTAATTTGGCGAGTTTCTCGGGTTGTGGATGTGCTTTCCCGAGTTCTATCAATTTTTCCAGGTAGCTGAATTCTCCTCCCTGATCAACAAAGGTATATATTTCTTTCAGTGTTTTAACTTCGGGCAAGATAGGCTTCAACTTGTTACGCAATTCTTTCCCTTCAATAAAAATCATCTTCATTTCAGCATGATTCAGAATATGCCTGTAATCATTTTGGGTGATAGTAGGATAAATGGGAATGGAGATCGCTCCGATTTGCATGGTCGCAAAATCAATCATGTTCCATTCAGGACGGTTGCTGCTGACAATCCCGACTTTATCACCGGGGGCTATACCAAGTTCCAGCATGCCATAACTGATGTTATTAGTCAATTCGACATATTCCTGAATACTGAATTTTAACCATACACCTTCACGTTTGCATGCCAGTGCTGTGTCCTGATCCGGATATTTTACCAGATAATTATCCAGTATATCAAATAATCGTGTTGCTTCCATTTGAGTTTAATTTAGAATAGAGATAAAAGAACAAAGATCAAAGAACAAAGATCAAAGAACAAAGATTAAAGAACCAAGAACCAAGAACCAAGAACCAAGATCAAAGATCAAAGAACCAAGATCAAAGATCCAAGAACCAAGATTAAAGAACCAAGAACCAAGAACCAAGATCAAAGATCAAAGAACCAAGATCAAAGATCAAAGATCCAAGAACCAAGATTAAAGAACCAAGAACCAAGAACCAAGATCTAAGATCAAAGAACAAAGAACCAGAACAAAGAACCAGGATTGTTTTTATATCGCGTTGCTTTGAATCCGTTAATGATGCAAAAACTACCGGACTGATTATTGAAATACAATTGTCCGGTTTTTGTAAGCCAGGATTTTTCGTTCGATATGTTTTTCTACGGCATGCGAAAGAACTATTTTTTCAAGATCACGTCCTTTTTTTATTAAATCATCAACATTGTCTTTGTGTGAAATACGAACAACATCCTGTCCGATGATCGGTCCGGCATCCAGTTCGTTGGTCACATAGTGACTGGTAGCACCAATAACTTTCACTCCCCGCTCATGGGCTGCATGGTAGGGTCTGGCTCCGGCAAAAGCAGGTAAAAAAGAGTGATGTATGTTTATGATTTTATCCGGATACTGGTTGATGAAATCCGCCGAAAGTATCTGCATATACCGTGCGAGGACACAAAAGGTTATTTTGTGCTTCTTCAATAAAGCCATTTGTTCGATTTCCTGTTGAGCTTTATTCTCTTTTGTAATGGAAAAATAGTGATATTCAATACCGAAACGATTTGCAACGGCCTCCATGTCGGGGTGATTGCTTATGATAAGCGGAATCTCAACATTCCAGTCATCGGCGGAATAGCGTGCAAGAAGATCGTAGAGGCAATGTGACAATTTGGAAACAAAAATTGCCATTCGTGGTTTTACATCCGCAAAATAAAGCCGGAATATCATGTTGAAACGACCGGCAATCAATGTTTCGAAATATTCATCAATCTTATCTTTCGGAATTTCAAACTCACTTAAATCCCATTCAACACGCATAAAGAATACCTTCTCTTCGCGGTTTACATACTGATCCAGATAAAGGATGTTCCCTTTGTGCTGATTAATGAATTCTGTGACTACCGCCAATATACCCGGCTTGTCAGGACAGTGAATCAAAAGTACTGCCGTATTATTATTTCCTTTCATTCAATTTTGTTTTTACTATAAACAGATTACAAAGATAACATTTTAATCGGAGACGGATAATAGTCTTATGAACAGGGAAGTTGTAAAAAACAAAAAAAAGCAATCCATTGCTGAATTGCTGCTAGAGGTAGAAACCAGTCTCCTAAGAGTAATTTGAGAACTGTGCTGAATATTATACCTATGAGACCAGAAAGTGCGATTTCGGAATATGAATACCTGTTTTAAGTGATATTTTCGCTCAACTGCACCTGTTTTTCGCAAATAACTTTCAGGATATAGAGTGCTTTGGGATAAGTTTCCTGTAAAAAGCTTTCATATTCGTCATTTGTACCAACATCCACCGAAAGTAGCGTGCTGCCATTATTTTCGGTAAAAGTGTAGTTTTCTGAAACCCCGGCCCACTTTTCAACTTCAGGGCCACTAGTTATTTCCTGATCACCCTGAATCACCCCTATGTGATCGATGCCCACATAGTTGTAAGGAATGTTTTCCCGGATTCGACTCGACAGACCACCTACCTTTCCATCCTCATCGGTTCCGATAAACAGTATTTTGGACCCTTTTTCCCAGGAACCCATAAAAAAGGAGGTGGGAGTAAACGCTGAAGTCCATTCCGAATACCCTTTTGGATCGAGCATGGTGCTGTAAACCTTTTCGGGAGCGGCATTTATAGTTGTTTCAAAATGCAACTCCACTTTGTTGATGGTTGTTTCTACATATCTTTTAAAAGAGTCCAGAATAGCCTGCCAACCATTTTTTTGCGATTCTACTGAATTTATGTTCTCAGCATCAAAATTTTCTCTCACTGTAGTTTCTTTGTTCTTTTCATCAAACATGATTTGCACTTTCCTGCCATCGTCAATGATATAGTCTATTTCTTTATACAGTTCCACCTTTTTATATTTTCCGGTAAAGTCGAAGCCTGAGCTGCCATCTTTGGCCTCCATGCGTGTCAGGAATTTTCCGTCTACCCTTAAATCGTTTTCGGCTTTAGGTGTGTACCAATCATCGGAGGCATTACACCAATTTATAATATGGTTTGGTTCGGACCATAATTTCCATACCTTTTTTACCGGAGACTTTATAACAGTCTGCACAGTAATAACTGTTGTTTCTGTTTTTGTTTCCATACTGCCTAATCTTAAAATTAAACTTTTCAAATTATTAAATGAAACAATAGAACTTCTTACATCTTCCGGGGATAAAAAGCATCAGGAAGAAAATTAAGAAGACCTTTTTTGATTGGAATATATAACAATATTTATTCTCTGAAAGTTTTGTCTCAGAAATCAGAGTATTGGTTGATTGGATAATTGGTTGATTAGTTGAATAGATATTTATTTAATCCATATAAATCAAGGTGAATACTTGATCTTAAATATTCTGAATCAGGTGGGTATAAACACGAAAAAAGCAACTCATTTCTGAATTGCTTTTTTGCGGTACGGACGGGACTCGAACCCGCGACCTCCGCCGTGACAGGGCGGCATTCTAACCAACTGAACTACCGAACCAAGGTTATATTTGTCATGCATTGTTTTCTAATGCGGTGCAAAGATAAGGCAAATTTTCATTTCTACAATAGCTTTGAAAAATAATTTGTAATCTTTCAAAAGATTTTTTCGGTTAAATGCCTTAACGGTTTGAAAGCGTGAACACTTGTTGTCCCTGATTTTTATAAAATATTTTAAATTTGTTTGATTTCTATTTCGAAGATCAGGATTCATAGGCACAATATGGTTCTTCACCAACAAAAGAAATTGTACTTCCTGTATAATTTCTTGTTATCAGCGACTGCAGTGAGAATAAAATATACTGTATTCGAATTTCGGGGAGGGGCGAATTGTTAAGTAGAATGATTATATTTGTACAATAAATGATGAATTATTTCCATTGAATCATCTGTAACTATAAATTTCACTTCATCCTGCTATGCCAAGGAATAATATTTATTCGTTTATTCTACTCTTTTTTTTAATCAATTGCATTTTTATTGATGTAAATGGTCAGAATAAAATAAACGGGATGGTAACCGACTCAATAAGCGGAGCGCCCTTGCCATTTATTTCCATTTATCTGAAAGGGACTACTATCGGAACCATGACTGACAATTCAGGGAAATTCTCGTTAAGTGTGCCTACTTCAGCAAAAATGCTTTATGCAAGTTCAATCGGGTATACTGAAAAATTAATTCTTCTCAAACCAGGAAAAAATACAAATTTAAAGTTGCAACTAATACCTGAATCCTATAAAATATCGGAAGTAGTCGTTAAATCAAAAAAGAGGAAATACAATAAAAAAGGAAATCCTGCAGTTGATTTTGTCAAGAAAGTTATTGAGTCGAAAGATAAAAATAATCCATTCAACAAAGATTATTATTCCTATCAACATAGCGAGAAAATCGACATTGCACTAAATAATTTCAGAACAGAGAAAAATAAAAAACTACTTCACCGGTACAGTTTTCTTAAAAATTATGTCGATACTTCCCGATTATCCGGCCGACCTGTTCTTCCTGTTTCCAGCAAGGAAATGGTAGAAAACTATTCCTACCAAAAATCTCCCCGTTTGGAGAAACGAGTGGTAATAGCAAAGAGAAATTCAGGTGTGGAGGAAATGCTTCCTGAAGAAAGCGTCGATCAGGTGTTGGGAGAGGTGTTTAAAGATGTTGATATTTTCGACGATAACATAACTTTATTTCTCAGACCATTCGTTAGCCCTCTTTCAAAAGGAGCAACAAATTTTTATAAATACTATCTGATGGATACCCTGTATATTGCCGGTGATAAATGTGTCGATCTGGGATTCGTCCCTTTTTCTTCACAATCACCCGGGTTTACCGGCCATTTATTCATTACGCTCGATTCGACTTGTTTTGTAAAGAAAATTAAACTTAATTTTCCTAAGGATATCAACCTGAATTTTATTCAGGATATGAATATTACTCAAGAATTCAATCGTTTACCAGATGGTACCCGTTTGCTGATGCGGGATGATATTGAAGTTGAATTCTCCATTCTTTCTATTTCGAATGGGTTTTATGCGCGTCGCAATAATACCTATTCTCAGTTTTCTTTTACTATTCCTTCCAATAAATCTGTCTTTAAAGAAAATTCAAACAAAATTATCGCTGCTAATGCAACTTCACAACCCGATAGCTTTTGGACGAAGGTGCACACCGATTCAACAGAGAGAAAAGGTAAATCTGTTGCAGACATGCTTACCCGTTTGCGTAAAGATCCGGTTTATTATTTCTATGAAAAAGTTTTTTCTGCTGCGGTAACCGGGTATTACGAAACGAATCCCGGGAACAATAAAATTACCCTGGGACCAATCTATTCAACCCTGAGTTCAAACACGGCAGAAGGTTTAAGGCTTCGTTTAGGAGGGTATACAACTGCTGGGTTGAATGACCACTGGTTTGCAAAAGGATATATAGGATATGGTTTCAAGGATGGAAAATTAAAATATCAAGCCGGACTGGAATATTCATTTGATAAGAAGAAAAAGCAGTCTAATGAGTTTCCGGTACATTCTCTTAGTATAACCTCCAGCTACGATATAAATAGGTTGGGGCAACATTATTATACTGCTGCAGATAATGTATTGCTCTCCTTTAAAAGACTGCCGGATGATAAAATTACGTATGAACGAAAAACAGAGCTAAGTTACAATAAAGAGTTTTATTCTCAGTTATCGGTAGGACTGGATATGAGGTATCGTACTGAATTTGCTACACCGTTATTGCCATTTACCGATAACACGACCCTTACTGATTTGAATTCACTTTCTTTAGGGGAAGCAACGTTTAGGTTACGATATGCTCCCGGAGAGCGAATTTATCAAACACTCAGTAAACGGTATTCTATTACCCGTAATGCCCCTGTTTTTAATTTTTCTCATACTATGGCGCTGAAAAATGTATTAGGCTCTGATTTTAATTATAGTCACACTGAACTCAGTTTTCAAAAAAGATTCTGGTTTTCAGAATTCGGGAATGCGAATGTCATAGTCCGTGCAGGAAAAGTATGGACAAAATCACCATTTCCTTTGTTAATCATCCCGAATGCAAATCTTTCATATATTGTTCAGTATGACACCTATTCAACTATGAATGCACTGGAATTCATTAATGACCAGTACGTTTCATGGGATTTGAATTATAATTTAAGTGGCTTTATTCTGAACAGAATTCCGTTGATTCAATACCTGAAATTGAGAGAGATCGTTTCATTTCGAGGGATGTATGGGAGTTTAAGTGACAAAAATGATCCTACTCTCAGTAATGGACTGTTTCAATTCCCGACAGGTTCTTATCGTATGGGAAAAGATCCTTATATGGAAGTAGGTATCGGACTGGAGAATATCTTTAAAATACTCAGGATTGATTATGTGTGGAGACTGACATATCTTAATCATCCCGGCATAGACAAAACCGGAATACGCTTTGTACTCGATTTCGGTTTTTGAATCCCGATACACGTTCGATTAGTCATCGAAATGCTTTCTCAATCTAATAATGGAATAGGGGTGAAGTGACTATTTCTGATAAACCCTTACATAATCGATTTCATAAACAATCGGGAATACTGTTTGCGATGGATCCCCTCCGTTATCTCCTCCGATAGCCAGATTTAATAAAATATAGTGAGCCTGATGAAAAGGATTAAATCCATCCGGGTTAATTGTCTTTGACAGATCGATTTCATTCAACAGTTCATCATCCAGGTACAGCCTGATAAAATCTTTATCCCAGTCCATTCGCCAGATATGAAACTTCTCTGACCAGTGTTTATCTTTTTCGGTGAAATGGGTTAAAGCCATATTCGATCCATCCCATTTTGCAACATACGGTCTACCGGTACCCCAGGCTGCATTTGCCAGGATGGAGGGTATGCCGTTGATTTGATAGAATTCCATTATGTCAATTTCTCCGTTCGAAGGCCATGGTTGATCCACTCCCAACGTCCAGATGGCAGGCCATGATCCTTTTACTGCAGGAATCCTGGCTCTGATTTCAAACCTGCCGTACAACCAGGAATGAGTACCTGCCGTATTGATGCTGGAAGAAGTGTAATCGATGCTGTCATGGTTTCGCTTCCAGTTGCTGCTTCCTTTTTCATATCGTGGATTGGCGAACTTCTCCCGACGGCCTTCGATACGAAGAACACTACCTTTGCAACTGGTATTTTCTTTTTGATACCATTGGAGTTCATGATTTCTTTGCAATCCGGTTTCATATTTCCAGGTTGTACTATCAGGTTTTCCGTTGATATTAAATTCATCGTTCCAGGCTAATTTATAATCCCCTATTCTTTGGGAGACGGCATTGTCGGGTTTATATGGATTGGTTCCCCCGGCAAATAAATAGCCCGACAACAGATAACCGATAAATAGAGTAAGTCCTTTTTTCATTTAAAGTATATTAGTAGGATTCAAAAATACGAATATTATGATTATAAACCAAACTAATGAATCGATGAATGTAAATTATCAGTATACTTTCATATTCAATTTAAAAAATATTCGATTGAGGATGGCTTAAATCAAAACCAGTTGTTTTTGTTCTATCCCGGATGTCAGATGGGTAAGAATAATATAGGCCCCTGTAGCTAAGTTGGTTTGTAATGCTGTGATTTCGTTGGCATTAAAAGTTGAAGTCTGTTTGCATCGTCCTGTCATATCAAACACTTTTACATACCCTTCAAATCCACTTGAATTTTGTATGTAGATGGTTTGTTTTAAAAGGAACATTTTTAATTGTAAATCAGACTTTCCAGCATCAACGAATTGGGGGTTTGTTATAATTTTAAAACGCTTTACTGGTTCCGATTTTTGTGCTATAAACGAGTAAATAGTACCGCTTTTGGTGATTTCAACCACTTTATTTACACTTATATCTTCTAAATAAATTCTGAAATTGAGCGATTCAATATTCTTGTGTGTGAAAGTAAGTTCATAACCAGTATCTTCTCCTGCTATAAATCCCAGATAGGAATTGTTGATATCGTCTACCGCATTGATCTGATAATTTTCGTCTTCTTCCATGGCAAAGAGTTGAGGAGTTAAGGGTGATCCCATGTTTTTTCGTCCATCCCATCCATTATCGAAATCATGACTGCACGTTGGTATTGTGAAAATCCACATCCTGTCAGCAAAACGGGAACCTTTGACATCAATCCGGGTATAGTTGTAATTACTTTGAGAAGATGTTTCTTTGATCACCGGAGCCGTTTGTTTTACATCGTTTTTAAGAGCTACAGATTGATAAGGTATGTTCAGGGTTGCAAAAATTGAATTGGAGATCGCTTTTACCAGAAATGCCTGCATGGAAGGTATCTGTGCAGGAAGCCCCAAAGCTTTTCCTGCCAGATTAACTGTTGAAACCATATATTGTCCGGGATTAGTCCCTGAAGAATCTGCTTTTAATGCTGCACTGTTTTTCCAGTCATTCATTGAACCTGTATTATACAAATATACAGAAGCTTCCATATGTTTGCCAAATTCAAGTTTGCTGATATCAATGGCTGCCGTATAGGGATTCACGAAAAGATGCTGCCCCTTATAAGTTGCACCATCGGTAAAAGGAATTCTTTTTGTAATACTTTGATTTTCCAATGCACCTGTAAAGGTATAAATAGTTGGTTTTTCCTGTACAATTTCATACCCGGTAAAGGAAGTGAGAATTGAATCGTTTTGCAACTGAACCCAACGTGTAGCAGAGTTATTTCCCGATTCATATCCTTTACGGACATACGACCCGGCGAAAGTGGGATTGGCTATTACCGAACGGACAGGTATTCCGAAATATTGCCACTTATAGACACTCCCGGGTTCCTGTGTTTTATCCCACGATGCTTTCGAATACATTTCTACGGTAGCCTGTACGGAATCCTTCTGTGAATTGTTGAATATCAGGGTTCCGTTTGAAACTCCCTCAATCGGACTGGCTTTGATAATCAATCCTGAAGCACCAGCTTTGTTGGTAATCGATCCATTTACAGTTAGTATATTTTCTGGAGAAATAATAAGAACTACACCTTTTTCTAAAGTCAGATTATTGCAAAAAGCAGTCAACCCCTTCATGAGATTAATCACCGGATTTTTCTGAACATTCGGAATAAGAATGTCCTGATCAGCATTCGGGACTGAAGCAGGACTCCAGTTGTTTTGATTATTCCAGACATTGCTTACCGAACCTGTCCAGGTCGGTTGTCCTATTATTACAATAGTACCCGGACAACTGCTGCATTCCAGGTTCCTTGCAGTGACAATATAGTTGCCTTGTGGAACATTGGTAAACACACCAACACTATTGGTCTTAATAATGTGATTATTACTTTCAATACTGTACATAATGCCGGATCCTATTGGTGCTGTAATGGTAATCATTCCGGTAGTGATTTTATTCGTAGGTTGTATCACTGTGACGGTTGGGCTGGGCAGAATATTTACTTTTACATTTTTTTCTAATGTAATTGCTCCTGCAATTGAAAGTGCCCTACCATGCAAAGAAGAATTGTCTTCTAATATAATTGCCCCGGTACAAACAATATTCCCCCTGAATTCAGAATTTTCTTCTATGGTGATGGCTCCAACGACCTGCCAGTAAATGTTACACATCGATGCCCCATTCTTCAAAATAATTTTCGAATAGGGTGCTGTTTTCAAGGCACCTCCTATTTTAAAAATAAAAAGTGCGTTGGGATCACCCTGAGCATCCAGTATCAATTCACCGGTTAATACTAATGCTGCTCCAAATGAGTATACACGTGGACAAAGGACCTGGCCATAACCAAAGGTGGTGCTAATGGTTGAATCAGATACATTGTTTGTTAAATCTTTATTTAAATTAATTAAGTCCATTGATGCGATTCTTGAAATTGAGTCTGCTAAATGAATTTGTCCGCAAACTTTGCCATTTCCGAAATCGACAGTACCGGTTTCAATACCCACATTCCCGGTTACCTGGGTTGAATTACCGGTATTTAATATATTACCTACTATAGTAAATATCGCAAATTCAGAATTGATTCCTAAATTAATAAACGGTATGATTTTTATTGTTGATCCTGCAGAGATACATCCAAGCGAATCTTTAGCAGTGACAGAATAACTACCCGGAGACATCATCGTAAAAATACCTGTTGTATTTGAATAATCCCTCCCATCAATACTGTAGGTCATTTTGTTCGCTTTGGGATTTAAAATGGTCAGGCTACCGGTTGAATGAGAAGTGTCAGGTTGTTTCAATATGTAAAAAGGCACTTGTGTAAAAATATTCATCACCAGATTATGATTTAATGAAACGGCACCGGTAATTGTCATTACTCTTCCTTCGAGAGTAGCCTCAGTAGCAAAGTCAATAGCTCCCGATTTTGAAATAAATGTCCCTTTCATAAAAGCTCCCGCACCGAAACTTATAGCACCATCTATATTAAAATAAACATTTTTTGGTAATGCCCCGTTTATTAACAGGATTTTTCTCCCGGCTGCTGCCGAAAATGCGCCTGTAATTTTAAAAATGAAAAGAGCATCCGGATTATTCTGTGCATCAAGGGTGAGGGTAGTTCCGAGTGTTACTGCCTTCCCAATTTTATATACCCCGGCAGTATAGGTATCACGTAATGGCAAATCAACATCCTCTATAATTCTGGTTGTCGGAATTTCATCTATTTCATCGTATAATTTAAGTAAATCAATAGCACACTGGTTTGTTTCTGCATCCTGTATGTGTTCTGTCTGAAGATCGTCTACAAAACCTGTTATGCCACCGTTGTCCGTACCGATACTTCCCCCTCCGGTAACTGTTGCGCCTGTATTGGTCATTGCACCATTTGAAGTGAAGAGTATAAAGTTTGAAACCGTTCTTAAATTAGGAACCTGTCCATATCCAAAATCCGGATGTACGAAAAGAATAAACATTGTAATAAAAAGAAGTAATTTTATTTTCATATCTGTTTGTTTGTTAATCTTAATAATTTGAATGATATTACATTTGATTGAATTAAAATGTATAGTATTTCCGGAAGCTTGATTAAGAACCTGTTTCAATATTAAATTGAATAAAGTTTTTGTTTTGTTGATAATATGGAAATAATTCAGTAAATATTTCCGGTTGAATTGTTATCTGTAACCATTTAAAAAGGATTGCATTCAATTTTATTTAATTCTGCAATTGATAAGAATAAATTTTCAGCCGGTTAAAGGGGAAACAAAAACTAAAGCAAATGTAAAATTCTACCCTATATAGAGAGTTAAGCCGGGGATATAAAAAAAAATAAAGTGGAAATAATTGTTAAAATAAAAAATGTGGTTTATGTTTTTGACAAGTGTGAAACTTATAAATAAAATAAATAAATATGTAATAAATTATCAATAATTATACAAATTAACGTCTATTAAAACGATAATTAGCAAGATTATAGTTAAATTAATTAATTAATATTATTAAAATATTAATGCTACAACATTTTGTAGCATAGAATATTACAAACTGCAAATTAAGTTAATGTATTTTTACTTTTATGTTTTCGATTCAAATAATAGAGGTCAGTGGTATGAATAAACCAGGAGTGAACATTTTATCATTCTACGTATAAATGATAATACAGACTATCAAAATCCGATTTTTAATACATAAATTCAATACCTGTTTTCTATTTTCAAGGCAATATGCATTTAATAAAAAAAAGACTGACAAATTTAATCTTTGCTTTTGATGGTTTGTTGCAAGTCATGCTCTTCATTCGACAGTGTCAGATTCTCAGATAGTATTATAACTTATCTTCAGGTTTATTTGGCATTCCATTTCGAATTTAATTTCTACATGAATATCCAACTCAAATAGTTATAGTACAGACAAAAAAAACTGCCTCGTTTCCGGGCAGTTTCTTATCTGATCATTTGAAATGACTTTAATATGGACTGTAATTATTATCTGTTCGATAAGCTCACCTGTTTTTCACCATTTCATCCAACGAATTCTTTTTTACATTCAGTTGATGTTCTATAATTAAATCGTAATCACACTTGTTATCACCCACTTTACTCATTACCACCAAAAGCTCAAGTGAAAAGATAAAGGCAAAGAGAATAAAATAGAAAGCTCCTGCCACCAGGTCGCTTTTGATAATAATGATCATAGCCTTCAATTCTTCCAGAAACCCGGCATTTTCCTCCAGTTCCTTCCGTACAGTTTCTTCTACGTTGATCTTCTGGTTATACAGTTTCTCCAACCGGTTACTGCACGTATTAATGGTTGTTGTATTGGTCCTGATTTGTTCAATCCGCGTACTTGCCACATGCTGTTGCGATACCGTACTTCTCGTTTCTATCTTGCGGGTACCATCGGGCTGTGTTACCGGAACCCGTTCCGTGGTTACATTGGTAATTGCTACAGTAGGATGTCTGGCAACCTCATCGTTCAGCCGCGTATTGATGTTTTCCAGTGAATCCACCGTTGCGGTTAGCTTGTTGATCTCTGCCTGAATGGTAAGTTGTCTTTTCCCGGCAATAATTTTTGCCTGATCAGTTCTCAGTTCGATTAATACCTTCGCCACATCGTTTTTAAATATTATCTGATCCAGAATAGCCGATCCGATTAACGCCATAAATACGGCCAGGATAACCCGGAAGATAGTCAGTAATTTGTTTTTTCCGACCGTTAAGATAACCTGCCTTTCAATTTGGATGACGATGATGATAAACGAAAGTGCTGTAAGTGCACAACCCCACCAGGTTGTTACCGATAAATACCGTTCGGCAAAACAATAACCGGTCGAACCCCATATGAACACCAGGATTAGAATTGATGCGGTATATTTTTTCAATGCTTTATGACTTGCTTCGCTGCAATTCATCAGTATTTTGGGATTCCATCCAATCAGGAAGCATCCGAATTTTTGCCACCAGTTCATGATCGTTTTTGTTTAAATGATTCCAACGACAAAGCAGCAAGTCCTCTTAAAAACCCGCGTTCGTAGGATAGCAGCATCCCCACCATATAATCCACCTTGTTCTCCAGGTCGTTTTCCATCTTATTGATTTCCGCTAAATGATTTTCGAGTGTCTCCTTCCTGTTTTTCAACAAATCGACGATGTCAATCAGCCCGGCTTGTTCGCGCGATTTAATGTGGAAATCATTTGTTTTTAGATTGTCGATATAAATTTGTTTAATCTGTTTAAACAGCACTTTCAGGTTACTTACCAATAACTGTTTATTTAAATCGCGGTATGAAATATCAGGATTACTCAACGCATCTTCGTATCCACGGCTTTCAAAATCAATCCGCAGATAGTTGTAAATTTCATCCAATGGCATGGAGACGATCATTTCATCCTCCTTTGTAACCGGGGTAGGAATAGTCAAGCCGTTGTGATTTTTAAATTCCGGAATGAATTGATCTTCGTGTTTTAAGGGAAACTCAGTTCCCTGATCATTTTTTTTTGAGGATCCAAAAAATACATCCATTAGTCCCATAAATTGATTTTGTGTTAAATGTTTTAATAAAAAATTAAAATCGAAGAGTAATTCATTCATCCGGTTAATGCGATGATTAACCGGTTTTATTGATTCAAGATGTACGAAAAATCCGTTTTAAATCATCTGATACAATAACTTACAAAAGTATACTTATATTGTAAATACTGATCATTAAACAATATTTTTTATAGTTGGTTTACTGTTTTTATTTAAAGATTTTAAAAATTCAGGATGTACATTTTCTATATAATCCAAAAAATATGAAGAATCACTGCTTTCTCCCTCTTTTTTGTCTGGAAATAAATCCTATTTTGTTCTGTTTTCTAAGAGTTTTCAAAGAAGGTTCATAGGGTGTTCAAAGAGGGTTCAATGAGGTTTAGCCCAACCAACCCCCAACCAACCCCCTATCAACCCCCTCTGAACCCCCAATCAACATAAAACGAAACAAGGAGAAAAACATGACAAAAGAAAAGAAGTGAGAGGTGAGGAATGAGCAGGTAGTTGGTAGAAAGAAGTAGAAAGTTGTTCAAAAGAATGATAGTAATTGGAATTGGTTTCTGGATTACGTAAACCCCTTGAATTGAATGTATTGAGAATGATATAAGGGGTCATTATAACATACTCAATACTTAAATGGTTCTAAAAATGGAATTATTTTAAATTTAATTGTTTTTATATTGAATTCTGATTGCAAACTAAAATCTTTATTATATATTTGCATCTAATAATAAACATTTTTAAAAGAATACTGTTTCTATTACGTATTCTTATGTGAACATATTAATTATTTTTAATTTAAGACTGATATATTCTTCTTTTCGGATACGATTCGTTAATCTATTAATTTTTTAATTCAGGCAGAATGAGTGAGAATGAGAAAACCCCTAAAAATAAAACAAGAAGAGAATTTTTACAAGAACTTGGTTATGTTGGCGTTGGTGCACTATTAGGTGGTTCTGCCATTTTTTCCGGAATTAATTATGACAAGAGAAAGAAGCAGATAGACCGGATAAAAGTATTGACGGCCGAAAATGAACTGATAGAAATTAATAAGAATGATGCCACAACCGTTGTAAAATCAAAAAAAGAAATTCTTACCTATCTTCAAAAAGAGGGTCGGGAAGGAATTAAAGGCAAACGTTGGGTCATGGTAATTGATCTTTCGAAATGTAAGAATGCCCAAAAATGCATGGGAGCCTGCCAGGGTGCCCATCATCTCCGTCCGGAACAATCGCACATCAATACCCTGAAAATGCAGGAGTCTAAAAATACTCCTCCATATTACATGCCAAAACCTTGTCAACATTGTGATAATCCCCCCTGTGTGGCTGTCTGTCCGGTAGATGCTACCTATAAACGGGCCGATGGAATTGTACTGATAGATAACGAACGATGCATCGGTTGCCGATTTTGTATTGCCGCTTGTCCGTACAGTGCCCGCTACCTGAACTGGACTACACCTCTGCACGACGCAGAAGATAAAGATAAAGTCTATAATGTTGAATTGAATGTACCACAACGAAAAGGAACCATAACCAAATGTCTGTTTAGTGCCGACCGGTTACGACAGGGGAAACTCCCATATTGTGTATCAGCCTGTCCAAACGGAGTTTTTTACTTCGGGGATGAAAATGAAGATGCTGTTACCAACGGAACTACTAAAGTGACGGTGAGGTTCAGGAAGCTGTTGGAGGACAACGGAGGATTTCAACTCATGCCCGAACTTGGAACGAAACCACGGGTTTATTATTTACCTGCTAAAGGGAAAGAGTATCCTTTTCAGGACAAAGATAAACCGGAAGTAGAAAAACATCTGGAAGGGTGAAATTAGAAGTTAGAGGTAAGAGGTAAGGAGCGAGGAAAGAGTAAGAGCCAAGATCAAAGACAAAAGACATATGATCAAAGGTTAAAGAGTAATACATGAGATTTGATTTCGCAGATTATTAAAAATAATATAAAGCTGTCTATACTTCACTAGAAGCTGGAGTTTGCATTTAAACAAAACTTTCTTTCCCCCCTTTAGAGGTTTGGGGTAATAATTAATGAGTTCATTATGTCAGATCAAACAAGAACCGATAAAATCACAGCCGACCTGCTTCGGCCCATCCGATTGAATAAGGCTTTCATTCTTTGGATGGGAGTGTTGGGAGTTTCATTACTCATCTGCCTTTATGCTTATACTTTACAATTACGCGATGGATTAGGTGTTGCGGGAATACGGGATTATGTTTCGTGGGGAATGTATATTTCCAATTTTGTGTTCTTTGTGGCTACCAGCTTAATCGGGATGTTAATCAGTGCCGTGCTCGGACTAACCGGTGTAAAGTGGGCTTCCCCATTAGCCAGAATCGCCGAAATTATAGCCCTTGCGTTTGCAGCTGTAGCGGGATTGGTAATTATCTCCGATATGGGACGTCCAGACAGGCTGTTGAACGTGATTATTCATGGACGCATTCAATCTCCCATTGTTTGGGATATCACTGTAGTATCCGTTTATGTGTTAATCAGTGCTTTACTATTGTATCTGCCGCTTATACCTGATTTAAAAATCTGTTATGATAAACTGGATAAAGCTCCAACGTTTCAACGAAATATCTATAAAGCACTATCCCTAAACTGGAATGGCTCACTTGAACAACAAAAGATTATAAAGCAAACAACGCGTGCCCTTGCGATATTTATTATACCTGTTGCCTTAGCAATTCATACCGTCACTTCGTGGCTCTTTGCCAGTACGTCAAGAGCAGGTTGGGATTCGACGATCTTTGGACCTTATTTTGTGACAGGCGCATTTGTCTGCGGAAGTGCAGCAGTAATTATCGGCATGTACTTTTATCGCATTAATTTTAAATTAAAGGATTACATTACCGACTCACATTTCGACAATATGGGAAAACTGTTAGTACTGGTATCATTAGTTTACCTGTACTTCAATCTGAATGAGTACATGGTGCCCGGTTATAAGATGAAGAAATTTGAAGCCATTCATATCAATGAGCTGTTTACCGGAGCTCATGCATTTTTATTCTGGTCCACCCAGTTACTGGGATTGATCATTCCTATCATTTTACTCTTGTTTAAAAAATTGCGAAAACCATTTCCAATAATGATTATTAGCATCTTCGTATTGGTAGGTGCCTGGTTCAAGCGATATATCATTGTGGTTCCTACCCAGGAACACCCTTACCTTCCCATTCAAAATGTCCCGATGAATTTTAAAGTATATACACCCACACTCACTGAAATACTGATTACGATTGCCCCTTTTATTCTGGTGCTGATGATCATTACGATACTATCGAAAGTTATTCCTGTCATTCCGGTGCATGAAACGCTGGAAGAATTGAAGGAAAATAAGAAGTAAGTAGTAGGTAGTAGGTAGTAGGTAGTAAGAAGTTGGTAGAAGGGAATTGAAGTTTCAGCTTATGGAAGCAGGAAGGAGTTCTCAGCAAATCAGTCATCGCTGAAGATATGAGGGTTAATAGAACTATAGGTTTGAAATTAAAGAGATTATACGAAATATATATCGAATAGCTTATGTATAAAAAGAATATTGGTTTTAGAATTTCAACCATCATCATTGGTTCATTATTCTGCCTGCAGTTGTTTGCTCAGGACTGGGATATCCCGGCCGACAAAAAAGCAAAGAACAGTTATATCCCGTTTACGGGTGTGACAGCCAAAGCAGGGGAAGATTTGTTTACCAAAAACTGCATGTCGTGTCATGGTAATCCCGGAAAAGGGAACAGCCTGAAGACTTTAAAACCCATACCCCCCGATTTATCCGGACCGGTTACCCAGAAACGCACGGATGGTGATTTGTTTTATATATTGACCACCGGAAGACAGATCATGCCTTCGTTTAAAAATATTTTATCGGAAGATCAGCGTTGGGAGCTGATATCGTATATCCGAAGCTACAACAAGTCATATGTACAGGTGTTGTCCAAATTTGATCCGCGAAAAAGTAAGCTGGTGAAACTTACATTATCCTTTGATGAGAAGACACATTTGGTTCGTTTACTCGCAAAGGCTAATGAAAAAACAGGTACGGTCATTTTAAAAGGAGATGAAGTTGAACTGTATGCTAACCGGTATTTTGGCAGATTGCAAATTGATAAGTCGCTCCAAACCGACAATGAAGGTAGTGCATACTTTAAATTTCCGAAAGATCTCCCGGGTGATAAAAGCGGGATCGTTGAATTAATTGTCAAGATCAGTGATGACAATTACGGCGAAGTGGAATATCAGAAAAAAATGAAGACAGGAATACCAACTAACATACCGGGTTTGACTGAAAAGAGGGCTATCTGGAATGTGTTGGAAAAATCACCTGTATGGTTGATTATCACGTATACTTCGTGTGTACTCTTCTTTGGATTATTCTTTTTATTTATTTTGTATAGTTTGTGGAAATTAAAAAAAGCAGGTATAACTAAAATATAAAAAATCATGAAAAATCTAGCAGTTATCGGACGGATTCTTTTTGCATTACCTTTTGGTGTAATGGGGTTAAACCATTTTTTGATGCGTGATTATTTCCTTGGAATGATGTCTACATTTATTCCGGGAGGGGCCTATACGATTCTTCTTACCGGAGCATTATTAATACTAGCATGTGTTTTAATTATCATGAATAAATTCATAAAAACGGTGTGTTATAGTCTTGCCGGGATACTGTTAATTTTCATACTAACCATTCATATACCGGGGCTGTCTACTTCTAACTGGCAGATTGCATTAATGGAACTGCTAAAAGATACCGCTTTAACAGGTGGAGCCATTATGATAGCATTGTATTCGGATGCGCTCAAAGAATTAAGTTTTAAAAAAGGAAAACGTAAATAAGCAGACATGAAAAAAATTCTCATTCTTACTTTAATTGCTATTATTTGTTGCACAACAAGAATTTTTGCCCAGGTAGATCAATCGCCCGAGGTAGGTATTGTAGAGCATTTAGGAAAAACGATTCCGCTGGATTTGAAATTTGTAAACGATAAGTTTGAAACAGTAACCCTAAGGCAACTGATCAACAAACCCACCATTTTGTCATTTGTCTATTTCGATTGTCCCGGACTTTGCAGTCCACTTCTGGAAGGAGTAGGGGATGTAATTCAAAAAACTGACATGGTGTTGGGAAAAGACTATCAGGTAATAACGATAAGTTTTAATTTCAGGGATACACCGGAGAAAGCAAAAGTCAAGAAGAAACGCTTCACCGAAAGATACGCAAAAGGTAAAAGTGAAGGATGGATCTTTCTGACTACCGATAGTGCCACCATATTCAATATTACACATGCAACCGGATTTATAACCAAAGCAGTGGGATTGGATTTTGTACATCCATCTGCTATCATTGCAGTCAGTCCGACGGGAATGATCACCCGCTATCTTTACGGCATTACCTTTCAGCCTATTGATTTTAAAATGGCACTGGCGGAGGCAAATAAGGAACAACCAAGACCAACCATTCAGAAAGCACTCTTACTGTGTTTTAGTTACGATCCCCAGGGTCAACGCTATACCCTTGATGTTTTAAAGATTTCAGGAATATTGGTACTCTTTTTTATACTTGCTTTCGTTGTTGTCTATCTGATTAAACCAAAAAAGAAAATCAAAAATATTAAACCATGAGTGTTGAAACTGAAAAAAAAGAATACGTAAGTTACCTGGATGAGCCTGGAAAATATAAAGGGATCTTTTCATGGATTTTTACACTTGATCATAAGCGGATAGGATTACTCTATTTATATGCTATTGTAGCACTTTTCTTTGTTGGTGCTATTATGGGTTTATTGATGCGCATCGAGCTGATTGCTCCGGGTGAAACAATCATGAAACCTCAGGTGTATAACGGGTTATTTACTGTTCACGGGATCATCATGATATTCATGGTGGTTATTCCGGGGTTATCTGTTATTTTTGGTAATTTCTTTTTACCCATTTTAATAGGGGCAAAGGACGTAGCTTTCCCGAAATTAAACCGATTCTCGTGGTGGATTTATATTGCCGGTTGTATGTTGGCTGTAGCCTCACAGTTTATGCAACACGGACCTCCCGATACCGGTTGGACATTCTATGCACCTTACAGCACCACTACAGGAACAAATGTGATCATGGCTACCTTTGCCGCCTTTGTACTTGGTTTTTCGTCCATACTCACCGGTTTGAATTTTATTGTTACCATACATCAGATGCGGGCTCCAGGGATGAAGTTCTTTAATATGCCTTTATTTTCATGGGCTATTTATGCTACTGCCTGGACTCAACTCCTCGCTACGCCTATTGTTGGAATCACACTGTTGATGCTTATTGCCGAACGTTTATTCGGAATCGGATTTTTTAATCCCGATTTAGGAGGGGATCCTGTATTATTTCAGCATTTGTTCTGGATATATTCTCATCCGGCAGTGTACATTATGATACTTCCTGCATTGGGAGTTATTACAGAGATTATTCCAACTTTTTGTCAAAAAAGGATATACGGGTACAAAGCCATTGCTTTATCAAGTATAGCGATTGCCGGTGTTGGTTTTCTGGTATGGGGCCATCATATGTTCACTTCGGGAATGAGTGATCAGGCTCGGTGGTTCTTTTCATTACTTACTTTCCTGGTAGCTGTTCCAAGTGCCATTAAAGTGTTTAACTGGCTTGCTACGATGTACAAAGGGTCCATTGATATGAAACCTCCGTTTCTGTATGCACTGGCTTTTATTTTCCTCTTTACTATCGGCGGTACAACCGGACTTTTACTGGGATCGGTAGCTACCAATGTGCAGGTACATGATACGGCATTTGTTGTGGCTCATTTTCATTATATTATTTTTGGAGGTATGGGATTTGCATTCTTCGCAGCCATTCATTACTGGTTGCCCAAGATGTATGGCAGGATGTATAATATGAAACGTGCTACCTATGCCTGGGGAATAAATTTTGTCGGATTCAACCTGTTATATTTTCCCCAATTTATTTTGGGCTTTCAGGGTATGCCCCGAAGATATTTCGATTATTTACCACAATTCCAGACAGGACAAATCATCTCTACTATCGGCGGATTTATTCTTGTCAGCGGACTGGTATTTATGGTTTACAATTTAGTGCAGGGAGCACGCCATGGTGAAATTGCACCTGCGAATCCATGGCACGGCACTACATTGGAATGGCAAATTCCTTCACCTCCACCATTGGAAAATTTTGATGAAGCACCTGTAATTAAAAGTAATCCGTATGATTATGAATAATCAGAAGTGAGGAATGAGGATTGAGGGGTGAGTGAGAAAGAAGTAAGAAGTAAGAGGTAAGAGGTAAGAAGTAAGAGGTAAGAGGTAAGAAGTAAGAGGTAAGAGGTAAGAAGTAAGAAAATAGTAAATTATAAAACCTGTCCGGCTTTTGACGGATGATAATATTGTAAATGAAACCTATGGCAGAGAAAGAAATACATATGGAAGTGCACAGAGATGACGAAGCATCCAAATTAGGAATGTGGCTCTTTATCTTCACCGAGCTATTGCTTTTTGGAGGATTGTTTTTGGTATATTCTGTTTTTAGGGCTGAATATCCTGCCAACTTTCATGAAGGAAGTCTGGAGTTGAGTGTTACTATAGGTGCCATAAACACAATTGCACTTTTGTTCAGCAGTATGACCATCGCTATGGCATTAAGCGCCATCCAAAAAAATAACCGGATATTATCCATGCGGTTAATTGCTGTGACCTTATTGATGGCTACCATTTTTCTTTTCAATAAATACATTGAATGGAGTATGAAATTTGAACACGGTTTATATCCCGGATCACCTTTAATGCCTCATTTGGAACGGGGTGATTTAATGTTCTTCAGTTTGTATTTTTTTATGACGGGATTGCACGCTCTGCATATAATTGTAGGAATGGTGCTTCTTACCATGTGTTATTTTAAAATTAAAAAAGGAACCCTGAATTCACAAAAGTATATTCATCTTGAAAATGGAGCACTTTACTGGCATCTCGTTGATTTAATATGGATTTTCCTGTTCCCACTGTTATATTTAATTACTTAAATAGTAGAGCTAAGAGCTAAGAGTTAAGAGCCAAGAGCCAAGATCAAAGAACAAAGATTAAAGATCTAAGATTAAAGATCAAAGAGCAAAGATCAAAGAACAAAGATTAAAGATCAAAGATTAAAGATCAAAGAGCCAAGATCAAAGAACAAAGATTAAAGATCAAAGAGCTAAGAGCCAAGAATCAAGAATCAAGATCAAAGAACAAAGATTAAAGATCAAAGATTAAAGATCAAAGAGCCAAGAATCAAGAATCAAGATCAAAGAACAAAGATTAAAGATCAAAGATTAAAGATCAAAGATCAAAGATTAAAGATCAAAGATTAAAGATCAAAGATCAAAGAGCCAAGAATCAAGATCAAAGAACAAAGATTAAAGATCAAAGAACTAAGATCAAAGATCAAAGAGCCAATATTAACGATAAAAGATTCAAGATCAAAGACAAAAGATCTAAGAACAAAGAACAAAGAACAAAGAACCAAGATTAAAGATTAAAGATCAAAGATCAAAGATTAAAGATCAAAGATTAAAGATTAAAGATTAAA
>Ga0302210_10000243_pt1 | contig 25314 bp, 21 predicted proteins | sample II_Fen_E3_2_FD_198793 | JGI IMG/M metagenome (GOLD analysis project Ga0302210, IMG submission 198793) | Peat permafrost microbial communities from Stordalen Mire near Abisko, Sweden - II_Fen_E3_2 | ecosystem: Environmental > Terrestrial > Soil > Wetlands > Permafrost | place: Sweden: Abisko... | reverse complement strand
GTAATAGTGCAGGATACCAAGTGGCAGAAACTGGATAAAAAAGGCTATCTGGGCTTTCAGATGATTGACAGCACAGAGGATGGATATTATTTTACAAAGGGAAAAGAGATCCATATTACATGGAAAAAGACCAGTGATTACTCTCCTACCAGATATTATGATGATAACGGAAATGAGATTAAAATGAACACGGGAAAAACCTACATTGCTATTGCACAGAAGGGAAGAAGTGTTCAGTTTAACTAAACAGAAATTTTTCATAAGATGAAGCAGAAAACGGAGGATGCACCTATGCATTCTCCGCTTTTTGAAAGTGCGAAACTGCTGATTTAGTGAATGATAGGAGCTTGACAGCCTTTCTTAATTAAAGGAGAATAGGAACAAGACTGTTCAATATTGGGAAGGTGACGATTTTTGCTATCGTAGTATAATAATGAGTGTTATTAAGAGTAAAGATGTTTATCAGATTATATTAAAAACGTTAAGCGGTGTAAATCCGAAATTAGCGCAGCATGGTGAAGCGGTAGGATACTTTTTATATAAATTACTGCAGGAAGATGGCAGTTTTGTCGGACCGGAACTTTCTAACTATGTGATGCTTGGGTTTTTACATGATATTGGATTGTATAAGGAAAAGATACCGGCTGATTTATTTGAAATCGAAACGGAGGATGCCGGTCCGCACGCTCTATATGGTTATTTGTTTGCCAGACATCTCTCTCCGTTGGGCGCGCAGGCAGAAATCATCAAGTATCATCATCTTGACTTCAACAGATATGGCACACTGAACCTTCCCGGACAGGAGAAAAAAGTTCTGGAATTTTTAGGTTTTGCCGATAAAATGGATTATTTGCTCCATGGTTTACTTCCGGCAGATTATTTAAGTGTGAACAGGGACGTTACCATATCAGGCCGTGCTTATGATTGCTTTCGCAGAATAGAAGAGAGGGATCATATCATAGAAAAACTGCATCAGGGATCTTACCGGCAGGAAATGAATGAGTTATGGATTCGATTTCCTCTTTCAGAGGAGGAAAAAAACCGCTTTTTAGAGATGCTTGCGTTTGTTATTGATTTCCGGAGTGAAACAACAGTAATCCATACGATGACGGCGGTAAATTTTGCAGAGCAGCTTGGAACACTGATGGAAGTAAGTAAAGAAGAACTTGAAAATATACGATATGGAACACTGCTCCATGATCTGGGAAAAATCATGATTCCGCCTGAAATTCTGGAATCCTCCCGGACGCTGAGTGGAGAAGAAATGAAAATCATGAGATCTCATGTACTCGGGACAGAAGCAATTCTGAAAGATTCCATCGGAGAACCGGTTTTGCAGATCGCTGTCCGGCATCATGAAAAGCTTGATGGAAGCGGATATCCCAGGGGTCTGAGAGATCAGGAAATGACATTACCGCAGAAAATAGTAGCAGTTGCGGATATTCTGAGCGCATTGTACGGGAAGCGCAGCTACAAGGAACCATTTGATAAGGGAAAAATCAAATCGATCATTCAGGATGAAGCTGAAAGTGGTAAAATCAGTAAATTGGTTGTACAATGTTTATTAGAACATTATGATCAGGTTATAAAAAAATATGAAAAGGAAAAAGATAATATTATAGGTCTGTATCTGAAGATTAAAAGTGAGTATCAGGACATCTGTGGGGAGTTCGAAAGAATTGTGTAGCAATATGCCAGAGAGGGAAAACTGTGGAAATTGCAATACTTATGGGCGGACTGCAATTTGACAGTCAGCAGGAAATTGTTAAGAGTATCTGGAGGCAGGCACGGGAAGATGGTAATAATATCTATATCTTTTTGTGCGATATTGGACTGAAGGCGTTATATAATGAGGGTGAATTTAATATTTTCAATCTTCCGGATCTGAAACGTTATGATGGGATTATATTTCTGGAAGATACTATACAGAATATGAAAATCAGGAAACAGATTATTCAGAGGATCCGGGTATCTGCGGTGCCTTGTATCTGTATGAATTCGGCATCCGATGACATGACTTCTGTGAAACTGGATAACGCCAAGGCGATGGAAAGGCTTGTCCTCCATCTGATAGAGACACATGGGGTAAAGACAGTTAATTTTATTTCCGGACCAAGGGGTAATTTTGATAGTGCAGAACGAATGCGTGCAGTGGAAACTACCATGGAACGATTTGGGCTGGAGCTAAAAAAAGAACGGATCTATTATGGCAACTATCAGCCAGAATCCGGTAAGCGGGCAATCCAGTTTTTTGAACATTCGGAAATGGCAGGCCCGGATGCCTATATCTGTGCAAATGATGAAATGGCACTTGGAGCCTTTTCGCAGCTGCAGGAATATGGGATTAAAGTACCGGAAGATATGATATTGACAGGTTTTGATAATATCTTTGCAGCTAAGAACCACATTCCAAGGATCACTTCTGTGGAACGGGGAAATCAGACAACAGGAAATGTCCTGTATAAGAATATGATTCGCATGATCAGACATGAAAAATGTGAAAGGCACACTCTGGTCAACTGCATTCCTGTATTTGCAGAAAGCTGTGGATGTGCCCTTTCCAGAATTGAAAATGATCAGAAAATCTGCCGTGAATATTCTAATATCCGGATTGAGCAGAATCTGCATATGATTATGATCAGGAATTCTCTGACAGAATTTATGGGACTGGATTCTTTTGGAGAGCTGAAAAGGTGTATTCAGAAATATATCCGTCAGATGGATCCTGAAGGATTTTTTCTTTGTTTGAATGATTCGGAAAAAGTGTTCAGCGGCAAAATCAAAAAACAAAATACCGGAAGAACCATAGCAATGACAGCCGATTATGCAGATAAACTGGGGATACCGATAGCTTATGTAGATCATAAATTTCAATCTTATATAGAAGTCGAGAGAGGGAATATCCTGCCGGATAACTACCTGCAGGAAAGGACTGGAACCCTTTATATTATAAAGCCGCTTCATTATCTGAATAAATGTTATGGATACTGTGTGATCAGCAATTCCGAACTCTCCATTGAAAGCCAGTTTTATCATATGTTCATTATGAATATCTGTGATGCTATGGAAAACATCCGGAAGCAGGAAGTTCTGATCAGCATGTTGGAACACATGAGAAAAATGTGGATTTATGATACCCTTACGGGAGTATATAACAGGGCGGGTTTTGATCAGTATTCAAGCAGTGTAATACGTGACGCACAGGAAAAGGGAAAAGAGCTTATTCTGATATTTCTGGATCTGGATAATCTGAAAAGAGTGAATGACAGACTGGGACACGATGAAGGAGATCAGTTTATCTGTATTGTTGCTGATATCCTGAAAAAATATCCGGAAAATAAGGTTGTCATGCGCTATGGAGGAGATGAATTTGTCATTCTGGGCTCTGGAACATCAGAAGATCAGGCAAAAAAAATGATCAGACAAATTAAAGCAGAAATGGAAAATTATAATACAGAGCATGAGCTCGCCTATCGTATAGATGCCAGCATGGGCTACTGCATGGTGGAGAGTTCCACGAAAGAAAATATTGAAAATCTGATACGCTATGCAGATGAAAAAATGTATGAAGAGAAAAGACTGAAATGCGACTGCAGAAAAAGAGAGTGAAAGACAGACAGAGTAACGAACAGACAGAATAAAGAACAGACAGAATAAAGTTTGCATATAAATAGGGTGCGTTGCCTAATGACTAAAAGCAGTCATTTTACAACACACCCTTTTATTTCAAATAATCAGTTTTCAAAAGATGAATTAGTTTTCAAAAGATGAATTAGTTTTCTTTCTGATGCTGTAGTGCAGCACTGATAAAGCCTCTGAAAAGAGGATGCGGACGGTTAGGTCTGGATTTCAGTTCAGGATGTGCCTGTGTTCCTATAAAAAACGGATGAGAAGGAATCTCAATCATTTCCACAATACGTCCATCCGGTGAAATCCCTGACAGCATCATGCCGTTTTTGGAAAGAATATCGCGGTAGTCATTATTGACTTCATAGCGATGTCTGTGTCTCTCGTGAATAGTCTCTTCTCCATATAAACGATAAGCAATGGAGGACTTTTCCAGAGAGCATGGATAAGAACCCAGACGAAGGGTACCGCCGATATCCTCCACATCATTCTGATCCGGCATCAGAGCAATGACCGGATTTGGAGTGCTGGGATCCAGTTCGATACTGTGAGCATCTACAAGACCAATCACGTTTCTTGTAAATTCTACAATGGAAAGCTGCATTCCCAGACAGAGCCCAAGGTATGGGATCTTTTTTGTTCTGGCATATTCAATTGCATAAAGCATGCCATCAATTCCTCTGTCACCAAATCCCCCGGGAACCAGTACCCCGTGTACATCGCCCAGGATTTCTGCAACATTTTCGCGGGTGACTGTCTCTGAATCCACCCATTTGATATGGACGGTGGAATGGCTTGAGATACCGCCGTGTTTTAAAGCTTCCACAACACTGATATAAGCATCATGAAGAGCTGTATATTTGCCTACCAGAGCAACAGTCACTTCATCGGCAGGAGTCCGCATGGCATCCACCATAGCAGACCAGTCTGCCAGATCGGGTTCAGGACATGGGAGATTGAGACACTCGCAGGTAACGTTGGCAAGACGCTCTTCTTCCATAACAAGAGGAACCTCATATAAAAATTGTACGTCTAAATTCTGAAGGACGTGATTTTTCGGGACGTTACAGAACAGGGCAATTTTATCCTTAATGCTCTGCGTCAGGACATGTTCACTCCTGCAGACGATGATATCAGGCTGGATTCCCATTCCCTGCAGCTCTTTAACACTGGTCTGTGTGGGTTTGGTCTTAAGCTCCTGTGATGTTCGCAGATAAGGAATCAGGGTAACATGGATCAGGATGGCGTTTTCACGTCCGACTTCATGCTGGAACTGACGAATTGCTTCCAGAAACGGCTGTGACTCGATGTCTCCTACCGTACCACCGACTTCAATGATAGCGATCCGTGTATCTTTATCTGAGAAATTTCTATAAAAACGACTTTTGATTTCGTTTGTGATATGGGGAATAACCTGAACCGTGCCGCCGCCATAATCACCCCGACGCTCTTTCTGAAGTACAGACCAGTAAATCTTACCGGTTGTAACATTGGAATTTTTATCAAGATTTTCATCGATAAAACGTTCATAATGTCCAAGATCCAAATCAGTTTCGGTACCATCGTCGGTAACAAAAACCTCGCCATGCTGTATGGGATTCATAGTTCCGGGATCAATATTAATATAAGGATCGAATTTCTGCATGGTCACTTTGTAACCACGGGCTTTCAGCAATCTGCCTAATGATGCAGCGGTAATACCCTTTCCAAGGCCTGATACAACACCACCTGTTACAAATACGTATTTGACTGACATTTTTAATCTCCATTCCCGCACAGAATAAATAAAAAACGGATCTTCGGTGCAGACGAAGATCTGTGCTGTTTTTTCCAATCAGAATATTATACAATGGTTAAATAAAAAAAATCTACCTGAATCTGGAAAAAATTTAGAAATCTTTTAGAGTTAGGAAAAAGAATTCACGATTATCTTATTGATTTATCAGATTAAATTCTGTAGAATCAATTTATCTAGTATTTTCTGGAATACGGATCTCAGGAAGGAGAAGTACAGCACATTGTGCAGTACCCATAATATATGAAAATATTACAGAACACGATAAGCCATTTTGAAAATGGTAATTTCAACAACGGGAATGGATATAATGGCGGAAATGGTTCCGGTGGAAAAGGTCCCGGTGGAACGGGGGGTCCTGATAAAGATCCAAAGCGTCAGAATCTGGTGCTCTTTCTGGTTGCAGCAGTTGTAACCCTTTTACTGGTCAGCTATTTCATGAATTCTATGAGCAGCGCTGCAGAAAAAGAGGTCAGTTATACACAGTTCATCAGCTGGGTTGATTCAAATGAAGTCAAAAGTGTGGATATCACATCAGACAGGATCAATATTACTTTAAAGGACAGCACAACACTTCCTTCCATTGACAGTGCGGAGACAGGAACTGCATCAGCAGGAAGCAGTACTGGTTCCTCAGCGGCGCAAAGTATCTTTTCCACGGCGACTGGTCCGACGACTTACTTTACAGCCGTCATCACCGATGACAAGCTTACGCAGAGACTGCTTGATCACAAGGTGGTGGTAAAAGGAGATGTACCAAATAGTTCAGGGTTGGTTCTTTCTTTTCTGCTTACTTATGTACTTCCGATTGCTTTAATGTGGGTTCTGCTCAGTTTTGTTTTCCGGCGGATGTCAAAAGGCGGCGGAATGCTTGGAGTTGGAAAAAGCAATGCTAAAATATATGGACAGAAGGAAACCGGGGTGACTTTCAGGGATGTTGCCGGAGAGGATGAAGCAAAGGAATCTCTTATAGAGGTTGTTGATTTTCTTCACAATCCCGGAAAATATTCTCAGATCGGAGCAAAGCTGCCTAAGGGAGCACTTCTTGTAGGTCCTCCCGGAACAGGAAAAACTCTGCTTGCCAAAGCAGTTGCAGGAGAGGCAAATGTTCCGTTCTATTCTCTGGCAGGCTCGGATTTTATTGAATTATATGTGGGTGTCGGTGCTTCCCGTGTCAGAGATCTTTTTAAGGAAGCAGAAAAAAATGCTCCCTGTATCGTATTTATTGATGAAATTGATGCGATCGGACGAAGCCGTGATTCAAAATTCGGCGGTGGAAATGAGGAACGTGAGCAGACACTGAATCAACTTCTTTCAGAAATGGATGGTTTTGACGGGAAGAAGGGAATCATTATTCTGGCGGCTACCAACAGACCTGAAATTTTGGATAAGGCGCTGCTGAGACCAGGGCGTTTTGACAGAAGAATTATCGTAGATAAACCGGATCTGAAAGGACGTGTGGAGATTCTGAAGGTGCACGCCAAAGACGTTCTGATGGATGAGTCAGTAGATCTGAGTGAAATTGCACTTGCCACCAGCGGGGCAGTGGGCTCTGATCTGGCGAATATGATAAATGAAGCAGCTATCAATGCAGTAAAAATGGGAAGAAAATGTGTCGTCCAGAAGGATCTTTTTGACGCAGTGGAACAGGTACTTGTCGGGAAAGAGAAAAAAGACCGTGTCCTGAGCAAGGAAGAACGTAAAATTGTTTCTTATCATGAAGTCGGGCATGCACTGGTTGCTGCTCTTCAGAAAAACTCAGAGCCTGTACAGAAGATCACAATTGTTCCAAGAACCATGGGAGCACTTGGCTATGTAATGCAGGTTCCGGAAGAAGAGAAGTATTTAAATACAGAGGCGGAACTTCGGGATATGCTGGTTGGACTGCTTGGAGGACGTGCTGCTGAGGAACTTGTATTTGATACAGTTACAACAGGTGCATCCAATGATATAGAAAAGGCGACTGCGATCGCCAGATCCATGGTAACACAGTATGGTATGAGCAAAAAATTCGGACTGATGGGTCTGGAGTCAGTAGAGAGCAAGTATCTTGACGGAAGAACTGTTACGAACTGTTCTGATGAGACAGCAGCAGATATCGATACAGAAATCATGAAAATCCTGAAGGACAGTTACAAACAGGCGAAAGCGCTTCTGAAAGATAACAGATCTGTGATGGATAAGATTGCCAGATATTTGATAGAGAAAGAGACCATAACAGGGAAAGAGTTTATGAAGATATACCGGAGAGAAAAAGGCATACCAGAACCTCCGGAAGTAAAAAATGACGAGAAAAAAGAAAAAAAGGAAAATACTGGTGAGAACGATGTAAATTCAGAGAAAAAGAATGATGATACATCCTCGCAGAAGCCGAATCCAGATTGGAAACCGGATAGTTACCGGCAGCAGGTGCCACCTAATCCTTATCAGCAGGGAGGAAGCAGGCAGGAGCAGTGGGATGCCCAGTACAGACAAAATCACTGGTCAAACCAGACACATGCCGGACAAAACGGGACTGGAGATAATGCACAGGGACAGGAAAATCAAAATGTTCCAGGCAGCAAATCCGGAAATGAAAATACTGGGAATACACCGCAGGAAAATCCATACCAGAATGGGAATTTTCAGAATCAGAAAAATAATCCGTATACCGGAATGCAGAATGAAAATGGGAATGGTCATCAGGATAATTCGGCGGAAGCAAAAACAGGCAGATTTTCCAGAGTATCAGATCAGAATATCCACTCACAGGATAACCGGACTGATGATCAGAAAAAAACGGAAACAAGGAAGGATATGAATATTATTCTGGAAGCAGCGACACAAATGAAGGCTGAGGAAGACGAACCAAAGACAAAACATGATTCTGCTTCGGAAAATGCTGACACAAAAGCAGATCAGAAAGTTCAGGAAAATCAATCAGAGGGAACAGATATCAAGCCGGATCAGAAAGATCCGAAAATCCCAAAGGAATCAGAAGAAGAGAAAAAGACAGATTCTGAAAACAGGGAATAAAACAGAACCAGACAGGGGCTGCGGTATCCAGAGCAAAATAAACGGATACCAGCTCCTGTTTTTTGGATTATCATAAAAGATAAGAACAGGATATTATCATCAGAAAATATAGATTGGATGGAGAACGAAGATGTTTGACATAGAAGAGGAGCTGAAAAATCTTCCGGGAAAACCAGGTGTGTATATCATGCATGATTCGGAAGATACTATATTGTATGTAGGAAAAGCAGTAAATCTCCATAACCGGGTCCGCTCCTATTTCAGAAAGATACATGGCAGAGGGATGCAGATCCTGAAAATGGTGCCTCAGATAGCCAGATTTGAATACATCGTAACAGGCTCTGAGCTGGAAGCCCTTGTACTGGAAAACAATCTGATTAAGGAACACAGACCGAAGTACAATACACTTCTGAAAGATGATAAGACATATCCTTATATCAAAATTACAGTGGGGGAGGCTTATCCCAGAATTTTATTTTCCCGAGAGATGAAAAAAGATCACAGCAGGTATTTTGGTCCATATTCCAGTGCCGGAGCGGTAAAGGAAACAATAGAACTGCTCAATAAGCTGTTCAGGCTTCGAACCTGCAGCAGGGTGCTTCCGCGCGATGCAGGACTGGAACGCCCTTGCCTGAACTATCATATAGGCCAGTGCAATGCACCGTGTCAGGGAAATCTGCCAGAAGATATCTATCAGGAGAATGTCAGAAAAGCACTGGACTTTCTAAATGGCAATTATCCGCCTGTTTTGCAGGAATTGAAGGAACAGATGGAGAAAGCAGCGGAGGAACTGCAGTTTGAAGATGCAATACGCTATCGGGATTTACTAAATCATGTAAAAAGCATTACTCAAAAACAGAAAATCACAGATACCAATGGAGATGACAAAGATATTATAGCAGCCTGCATAGATCAGAATGAAGCAGTAGTCCAGATCTTTTTTGTCAGAGACGGAAAACTGATCGGCAGGGAGCACTATTATATGACAAATGTGTCAGGAAATTCAAGGGAGCAGGTTCTTCATGATTTTGTAGAGCAGTTTTATGCGGGAACACCGTTCTTACCCAGAGAACTCCTTCTGCAGGAAGAAATTGAAGATCAGAGTACTATCGAAGAGTGGCTCAGCTCCAAAAAAGGGAGTAAAGTGCATCTGCGGATTCCACTGAAAGGAACCAAAGAAAAACTGGTGGAGATGGCGGCAGAAAATGCACTTCTGGTTCTGACACACGACAGGGAGAGAATAAAACGTGAGGAAGGCAGAACTTTGGGCGCCGTAAAAGAAATAGCAGGGCTGCTGCATCTGAAAAAAGCCGACAGGATGGAAGCTTTTGATATTTCCAATATCAGTGGGTTTGAAAATGTGGGATCCATGGTAGTATATGAAAAAGGAAAATCAAAACGAAGTGACTACAGGAAATTTAAAATCAGGACGGTTTCAGGTCCGGATGATTATGCATGTATGCGCGAAGTTTTAACCAGAAGATTTGTACATGGAATGCAGGAAGCAGGAGAACTGGCGGAGAAGCAGATGGATCAGACCTATGGATCTTTTACAAAATTTCCGGACCTTATCCTGATGGACGGAGGAAAAGGACAGGTCAATATTGCAGAAGAGGTGCTGCAGGAACTTGGAATGCAGGTGCCGGTATGCGGGATGGTGAAAGATGATAATCATCGTACCAGAGGCCTGTATTATCAAAATGTCGAGATACCGATCGACAAACATTCAGAAGGTTTTAAACTTGTCACCAGAATACAGGATGAAGCACACCGGTTTGCTATTGAATATCATAGATCCCTGCACCGGCGGGAACAGGTCAGATCCTCTCTGGATGAAATTCCGGGTGTGGGACCGTCAAGACGAAAAACGCTGATGAGATATTTCCGGTCCATAGAAGAAATGAGGAATGCTTCCCTTGAAGATCTTGCAAAGATCCCTGGAATACCGGAAAATGTGGCAGACAGAATTTTTGTGTTTTTCCATGAAACTGCACAGGAAAAGAAATAAAACTGTTTTTTTTCATATGTTATGATAAAATAAATCTATAATAATGCGAAGAATCTCGTAACAAAAGGAGAATCATCATGGCAAGTATCAGTTTAACTAAAGTGATTGAAAAAATGAAGCTGGATAACTTTACACCGGATATTGATCTGAAACTGATAAAAATCATTCAGACAGATATTAACAGACCTGCTCTTCAGCTGGCGGGATATTTTGAACATTTTGAGGCGACCAGACTTCAGATCATCGGATTTGTGGAATACAGCTATATGGTAAGTCTTTCAGAAGACCGGAAAAGGGAAATTTATGAAGAACTTCTCCACACAGAATGCCCAGGGGTGGTATTTTGCCGTGAATTAAAGCCGGATGCGATGTTTCTGGAAACAGCAGTCAGAAAAGGTGTTCCAGTTCTGGGAACTAAAAAATCAACCTCTGTATTTATGGCCGAGATTATAAGATGGCTGAATGTAAAACTGGCACCCTGTATTTCTGTTCATGGGGTTTTGGTTGATGTATTTGGTGAAGGTGTCCTGATCACCGGTGAGAGCGGCATAGGAAAGTCTGAGGCAGCACTGGAACTGATAAAAAGAGGACACAGGCTTGTTACAGATGATGTGGTAGAGCTTAGAAGAGTAAGTGAAGATACACTGATCGGAACAGCTCCGGATATCACAAAGCACTTTATTGAACTCAGAGGAATTGGTATCATTGATGTCAAAACTCTGTTTGGAGTTTCCTGCGTCCGTGAAACTTCCAATATCGATCTTGTGATAAAACTGGAAGACTGGGATAAAGATAAGGAATATGATCGTCTGGGGCTTGAGGAGGAATATACGGAATATCTTGGCAATAAAATTGTCTGCCACAATATTCCGATCAGACCAGGTCGGAATCTTGCCATTATCTGTGAGGCTGCAGCGGTAAACCATCGGCAGAAAAAGATGGGCTACAATGCGGCGCAGGAGCTTTATAACCGTGTGCAGAAAAATCTTGCACAGAAAAGGGAAGACACAGAATAAAAAATATAGTTATCAGGAGGCTATGGGTAATGAGTAAGTATGTATTTGGAGTAGATGTTGGAGGAACGACTGTAAAGCTGGGTCTCTTCACGTTAGAGGGAGAACTGCTTGATAAATGGGAGATTCCGACCAGAAGTGAAAACTCCGGAATCCATATTCTGCCGGATGTTGCAGAAAGTATTTTAAAAAAAGCAGAAGAAAAAAAGATTGAAAAATCTGATATAGCAGGTGCAGGGATCGGTGTTCCGGGACCAGTCGACAGTGAAGGAGCAGTACACTGTGCGGTAAATCTGGGCTGGGGCGAATTCAATGTGGAAAAAGAACTTTCAAAGATGACAGGCATACCTGCAAAAGCCGGTAATGATGCGAATGTTGCTGCACTTGGTGAAATGTGGAAAGGTGGAGGAAAAGGCCATAAATCGCTTGTGGCTGTTACTCTGGGAACCGGTATCGGAGGCGGCATCATTATCGATGGAAAGCTTCTTTCCGGATTTACCGGTGCAGGTGGTGAGATCGGACATCTTCACATCATGGATAATGAACCGGATAAATGTGGCTGTGGCAATCATGGATGTCTGGAACAGTATGGTTCGGCAACAGGGGTTGTTATGCTTGCCGAAAGGCATCTGGCAAAAACTGGCAAACCCAGTATGCTGCGTGGCAGAGAGCTGTCTGCCAAAGCAGTATTTGATGCTGTCAAATGCGGAGATGAAATGGCTATTGAGATTGCAGAGCAGTTCGGAGAGATCCTCGGAAAAGGTCTTGCTGTTATTGCAAGTATCGTTAATCCGGAAGTGTTTGTGATCGGCGGTGGTGTATCAAAAGCAGGAACAGTGTTGTTTGATTATATACGGCCTGCCTTTGACAGATATGTTTTCAAAGGAAGCAGAAGTACAGAATTCGTTCTGGCAATGCTTGGAAATGATGCAGGTATTTACGGAGCGGCAAAACTGGTAATGGATCATTCAGTGTATATTTGAGCAGAGTAGACTGGAAGGCGATTTTGTAAATAAGCAGGTAAGCTGGTTTGAAAAAAGAAATTATTGAGAAACTGAAAGAAATAAATCTGCCAGGGCAGATTCTGACAGAAGAACCGATGGATACTCATACAACATTCCATGCCGGCGGGAAAGTTTCCGCTTTTATAGAAATCACAGGGCATGAGCAGCTTGGCAGGATATTAAGTTATCTGAAAGAGACGGGAACAGAATATTTTATTCTGGGCAATGGAAGTAATCTTCTGGTAAGTGACTTGGGATATGATGGCTGTATTCTCCACCTTGGTTCCCGCATGGATCAGATCAGTGTGACCGGAGATCAGATTATGGCACAGTCCGGGGCATCGCTGGCACAAGTTGCTTTGGCAGCGGCAGAACATGGTCTGACCGGACTGGAATTTGCCTCCGGAATTCCGGGAACAGTGGGCGGCGCTGTCAGAATGAATGCAGGTGCATATAATGGAGAGATCAGTCAGGCCGTCACTCTTGTAACAGGGATGAAGCAGGATGGCAGAGTATATCATTTTGATCGTGCAGCAATGGAATTCGGATATCGAAAAAGTTTAGTAATGAGACAGCCGTTTGTTGTAACAGAAGTCACTTTTCAGTTGCTGTATGGAGATCAGACAGCCATTTTGGACAAAATGAAAGAGCTCAACAGGCGCAGAAGAGAAAAGCAGCCGCTGGAATATCCAAGCGCAGGCAGTACTTTTAAGAGACCTGCTGGAAATTATGCAGGGAAGCTGATTATGGAATCCGGTATGGGAGGATTTTGTATTGGCGGGGCGCAGGTATCTGAGAAACACTGCGGTTTTGTGATCAATCGGAATCATGCGTCTGCACTTGATATCTGGAGCGTGATAGAAGAAGTGAAAATGAGGGTATATGAAAAGACAGGTGTGATTCTGGAACCGGAAGTGATCCTGCTTGGAAAATTTCAATAGGATTTATGGCAGAAGGATGGAGACAATATGAGATTTGTAGTTGTGACAGGAATGAGCGGAGGCGGAAAAAGAACAGCATTGAAGCTTTTGGAGGATGCTGGTTTTTACTGTGTGGATAATCTTCCGGTTTCTCTTGTAGAGAAATTTGTGGAACTGATTGCCACGCCCAATTCGGAAATTACAAAGGCAGCTCTTGGACTGGATATCCGTTCAAACCAGAAATTCGGTGAAGTGGAAGATGTGCTGAATAAACTTAAAAAAAACGGATATGATTATGAAATCCTTTTTCTGGATGCCAATGATCAGGTTCTGTTGAAACGGTATAAAGAAAGCAGACGTGTGCATCCGCTGGAAGTTAACGGCGGCCGCGTGGAAGAAGGAATCAGAGAAGAGCGGGATATTCTGCAGAATATTAAAAAAGAAGCAAATTATGTGATAGATACTTCCAATCTTCTGACCAGAGAGCTGAAAGAGGAACTGGATAGGATTTTTATCCAGAATAAGGAATACAACAGCCTGATGATCAATATCGTATCATTCGGGTTCAAATATGGGATACCGGCAGATGCTGATCTGATTTTTGATGTCAGATTTCTGCCAAACCCTTTTTATATTGATGAATTAAAGCATCAGACAGGAAATGACAAAGGTGTACAGGATTACGTTATGAGTTTTCCGGAAGCACATGAATTTATGGATATGTTATCGAAGCTGTTGAACTTTCTGATACCAAATTACATTAGAGAGGGAAAATATCAGCTGGTCATCGGAATAGGATGCACAGGAGGCCGGCACCGCAGTGTAACGCTTGCCAATGCACTTTATAAAGATATGAAAGACCATGGAAACTATGGACTGAAAATATCACACAGAGATATCAGTATTTCATAAGTTTACAGAGAATGACCAGAGAATACGATCCTTGCTGATATGTTCGTCAGAAGGAGACAGACTTCCGGAAAGGAGGAAATCGTGTCTTTTTCAGGAGAAGTAAAAGAAGAACTGTTTCGGCATCATGATTCTGAAATAGCATGTGCATGGGCGGAGCTGGCAGCAATTCTGCATTATGGTGGAAAGACAGAGCAGTCAGAAAAAGGACCTTTTTTTATAGCTATAAACTGTGAAAATGACTTTGCTTTGAGAAAAAGCTTTACTTTATGCAAAAAAAACATTAATATAGGGACGGATATTATTCATCATACGCTTATTCTGCCGCCGGATTTTCCTTGGAAGAAGGTGGACAGAAATAATCCTGTTTTATTAAAAGAGAATAGCTGCAAACGCGCTTTTTTAAGGGGTGCATTTCTTTGCTCAGGTTCGATGAGCAATCCTAAAAAAAGTTATCATCTGGAATTTGACTGCAATTCGGAGGAGGATGCAATACTCCTTCATGAACTCATAGCGGCTTTTCAAATTGAAGCAAAAATAATTGAGCGTAAGAAATATCATGTTGTTTATCTAAAAGAAGGCTCTGCAATAAGTGATTTACTGAATATCATGGGAGCATATGTATCCCTGATGAATTTTGAAAATGATCGTATTCTTAAAGAAGTGCGAAATTCGGTAAACAGACAGGTCAATTGTGAAACTGCCAATATTGCCAAAACGATCAGCGCTTCAGCTAAGCAGGTACAGGATATTATTCTGATACGTGATACATACGGTTTGGGAAGACTACAGGATAATCTGATGGAGATGGCGGAAGTACGTCTGGAAAATCCAGAAGCTACACTGCTTGAACTGGGAGAGTTGCTGAATCCACCGGTTGGAAAATCTGGTGTGAATCATAGACTTAGAAAACTAAGTGATATTGCAGAAGGCATTCGTTCACGTTAGGAGGAATAAAAATGATAAAAAAGACAGTAAAAATTCAGCTGAAAAATGGTCTGGAAGCCAGACCGGTTGCGGTGCTTGTGCAGATTGCCAGCCAGCACGAAAGTAGTGTATACATTGAATCAAAAGCAAAAAAAGTAAATGCAAAGAGTATTATGGGAATGATGAGTCTGGGACTCGACAGCGGAGAAGAAGTAACGGTGATCGCTGATGGCAAGGATGAGGATGAGGCAGTAGAAAATATAGAGAAGTATCTGAGCGGAAACAGTAACTGAGAGAAATCATGTAAAATGGCTCGACAGGAACCAATTTACATTTTGAAATGATTGCTGTAAACAGGGGATTGCCTATGAGGTTGTCCCTTTTTCATATTCCGGAAAGATCTGCGGTAATTTTGCAGTAAGGTGAAAATATGGCGAAAAAAGACATGCTCTTTGTTTATAATCCGAAGGCCGGAAAAACAATGATTCGAAATAATCTTCTGGATGTCATAGATATTTTTATTAAAGCCGGTTATGAAGTGACAGTCCGGCCAACGCAGTGTCCCGGCGAAGCGGTTGATATTGTAAAAAATAAAAAAGCAAAATATGACATTCTGGCATGCAGTGGAGGAGACGGAACTCTCAATGAAGTAGTTCAGGGAATGACACAGTGCATAGAAAAAATTCCTATTGGCTATATACCTGCAGGCAGCACCAATGATTTTGCCAACAGTCTTGATATCCCCAGAAATATGGTGCAGGCTGCAGAAATTGTAGTGAATGGTCGTAATTATGCCTTTGATATCGGAACCCTGAATGATGCGCCATTTGTCTATGTTGCTGCATTTGGCTTGTTTACAGAAGTTTCTTATGAGACCAATCAGGAAATGAAAAATATGTTCGGTCACACGGCATATATCTGGGAAGCAGTTAAAAAACTGACCAATGTCAGATCTTATCATATGAAAGTCTATTATGATGATAAATTTATTGAGGATGATTTTCTTCTTGGAATGATCAGTAATTCCGTATCGGTTGGAGGAGTAAAAAACATAACCGGTACGAATATCAAATTAGATGATGGGCTCTTTGAAGTGACACTGATAAAATCACCTCAAAATCCGATTGAACTAAATCTGGTTCTGGCAGCACTGATGGACAGAAGTGTGGCAACAGATAATGTTTATTATTTTAAAACGGGCTGTGTGCGTTTTGAGTCAGATGAAGTAGTATCATGGACCAGAGATGGCGAATTCGGTGGTGCACATCAAAGAGTGACTGTTGAGAATAAACCGCGAACATTGCAAATAAGAGTGCCATGAGTTATAATTGATTTGCAACTATTGTTGCGTACAATTATGATATGGAGGTGCTTTATATGGCATTAGTTTCTGCAACAGAAATGCTGAAAAAAGCGGCAGCGGGTCACTATGCGGTAGGCCAGTTCAACATTAACAACCTTGAGTGGACCAAAGCTACCCTGACAGCAGCACAGGAGTTGAATTCTCCTGTAATTCTGGGAGTATCTGAAGGTGCTGGAAAATACATGGGCGGCTATGATGTAGTCGTTGCTATGACAAAGGCATTGATTAAGGACCAGAATATTACGGTTCCTGTAGCATTACATCTTGATCATGGTTCTTATGATCACTGTTACAAATGCATCGAGGCCGGTTTTCCATCCATTATGTTCGATGGTTCCAAGTATTCCATCGAGGAAAACATTGAAAAAACAACCGAACTGGTGAAAGCTGCTCATGAGAAAGGAATTTCCATTGAAGCAGAAGTAGGTTCTATTGGCGGAGAAGAAGACGGTGTTATTGGTCTGGGAGAATGTGCAGATCCGGAGCAGTGTAAGATGATTGCTGATCTGGGCGTTGATTTCCTGGCAGCAGGCATTGGAAATATTCATGGGAAATATCCTGCAAACTGGAAAGGACTTCAGTTTGATGTCCTTGCTGGAGTACAGGAAAAAACAGGAAAACTTCCACTGGTACTTCATGGTGGAACAGGCATTCCTGATGATATGATCAAAAAAGCAATTACTCTCGGAGTAGCAAAAATCAATGTAAATACTGAATGCCAGCTTGTATTTGCTGCAGCTACAAGAAAATATATTGAAGCAGGAAAAGATCTGGAAGGAAAAGGCTTTGATCCGCGGAAATTGCTCGCACCTGGTGCAGATGCAATTAAAGCAAAAGTAAAAGAAAAAATAGAACTGTTTGGTTCAGTTGGAAAAGCATGAAATTAACCCCTGAAAAGGGAGGATGCCAAGTAAAGTAAACTTTACTTGGCATTTATTATGAAAAAGTTATTAAATTATAAGAGAATGTCATTTTCAGATAAGATAACGGGTTTGCTTCTCAGTTTAACAGGTGCTTTATTGTTTCTTTTTGTTATCTTATATGAATAGTATACAAACTAGATTTGTCAAAAGCATGTTCTTCAAATTAAGATTCTTTGAATGAAGTATGAACAAATTGTAAACATGACCAAAAACAGAACTTGAAAATTAGATATTATTAACAATTAAAAGAAGCCTTTACGTACTTTTTCGGGTTCTGGATAGTCAACCCCGAATGTTTCCACAGTAACGCTCTGAAGCTTCTGATCTTCCAGAGGACGATCCATGGCATCGGCCGGAGTGTCAGCAATACTGTTAACAACATCGATTCCTTCAATAATCTTGCCAAATGCAGCGTAAGAGCCATCAAGGTGTGGAGAATCATGGTGCATGATAAAAAACTGGCTTCCTGCGGAATTTGGACTCATGGAACGGGCCATGGAAAGAACACCAGCAGAATGCTTCAGATTATTTTCAAAGCCGTTATCAGAGAACTCCCCATGGATGCAGTAGCCAGGACCGCCCATACCGGTTCCTTCCGGATCGCCGCCCTGAATCATAAAGCCGCTGATGACACGATGAAAAATGAGTCCATCGTAAAAGTTGTTTTTTATCAGGGAAATAAAGTTGTTTACAGAAGCAGGAGCAATCTCCGGATATAATTCTGCTTTCATAATACGTCCGTCAAACATGGTAAAAGTGACAATTGGATTTTGAGACATTTTAAAAGTTTCCTTTCCTGAACATAAATTTGTTCTGCTTAAGCAGAACGAATGGTGTATCGTACACATCTATTTTATCTGCTTCCGGTAATTTCGTAAAGTATTGATTAAAAGCAGTGCAGAAATGAGTGGAAATATGTTAAACGGAGAAAATGATGTTTCTGTCATGGCAGAAAATGCGGATGAATCACAGCAACGCCTGAAAGAAATACAAATAATACTGCATCATAGTCAGAATTATGACCTCAAAAAACTGCAGGGGAACATTTCATTATGGGAAAATCAGGCAGTTCAGGTCAGGCTGACAGAAGACCCATTATTTGAAATGACAGAAAACACAGAAAACGGAGAACTATTGATCTTGTCTGATGATTCGGATCTCTGCAAACTCTGTTTTCAGAGAAAAATTCCTGTTTTGGGAATACTGAGCACGGAAGAAACAAAGGATTTTAATATATTGCCTTATGTTGCTTCCGGTCTGGAAGAATTGGAGCTTAAATTTCTGATCGGTATCTGGCAGCGCTTTCAACAGTTACCATGGGATATTGCAATAACAAACAGATGCAGAATCAGAGAATCCATAGAATCTGATCTTGATTCTTTCTATGAGATTTATCGGGATCCTTCTATTACAAAATATATGGAAGATTTGTATCAGGACAGGGAAATAGAAAAAGTACATATGCGGGATACCATTCTTTCAGGATACCGGTTTTATGGTTTTGGCGTATGGACAATCTGCCTGAAGGAAAGTAATGAGATTATAGGGCGTGCAGGACTGTCCATGAGAGAAGGATATTTGGAGCCGGAGATTGGTTACCTGATCGCGGCTCCTCATCAAAATCAAGGGTATGGGGAGGAGGTCTGCCGTGCAGTTTTAAGTTACGGATTTGAGGAGTTGGGGTTCGATACAATCCAGCTTCTAACCAGACCGGAGAATACAATCTCTGTAAAACTTGCCATAAAGCTGGGCTTTCTGTATCAGAATACAGTTGCAGTTCAGGGAATGCTTCACGACAGGTATATACTGAAAAGGAAAAATATGGTTGACATTGTTTTCTAATGATGATAAACTTCTCCTTGTAAGCGATGAAGCTGTGAGATTATACTCATGGCTTTTTTTAATCTGCGGAATCTTTTGTTTCGTGGGACACAAATATATTCTATTCTGGTTGACAGACGACAATGCAAAGAAGCTTTGATCTCCTGAAAGGGAGCGGGTTCTTTGCTTTTTTTTTAGAAAATATTTTGTGTCTTCAGGTAAACGAAGAGTTGCAGACAGCTAATATCCTTTCGCCTACATCTTATCCCTTAGTTTAGTATATACAAAAAAGCGGGTTCCAGGTGCTTCCACCACCAGGGACCTGCTTTTTGTACAGAGAAGAATCGGATAAAACGATATGATTATAAAATAACTATGAAAAAATATTAACAATGTTAAAGTCATATTGACAAATGACAACGTGTCACTTATTGTAAATGACAAGTTGTCACTCATATGAAGGAGAATATAAAATGCCTAAAGATTTATTTTTTTCCATTTCGGAAGATAAACGAAAAAGATTGATTGATGCTGCAACACAAGAATTTTCAAGTCATCTTTTTTATGATGCCTCCATTAACCGTATTGTAAAAAGTGCAAAGATTTCAAGAGGAAGCTTTTATCAGTACTTTGAGGATAAGGAAGACCTTGTATTATATATTGTGGAAAGCCATTTAAAGAAAAAAGTTGAAGAATTCTTTGTGGCTGAAAAAATGCAAAACTTTGATATTTATGAAATGCACAGAATGATTTTTGTGAAATCGATAGAAAGTAAAGATAAATATAATATTCTTCTGAAAATGCTTTATATCAGCATGGATCAATCGCTAAGGCAAAGATTTGAAAAAATCCGTGATGATATGTTTAAAAATATTTTAAAAACGGAATTTTCCGTATTTATTGAAAAATATAAAGACCGGATGGAGGAGTTTCAGATACTGAACAAGATGCTGGGCAGTATAAGCATGGGATTAAACGGTATGATGGTAGGGCAGCATTTCAGTAAAAAAGAAATTCTGAGGATATATGATATTCAGATTAAAATTATAAAAGGAGAAATTCGTTTTTAACAAAAAGCAATCAAAAGTTCTATCCATTAATCAAATAAAAGAAAGTAGAGCCAACATGAAAAAAAAATCTAATGAAGAAAAAGAAAAACGACCATCAAAAAAGAGAATACCAAAATGGGTAAAACCAGTTGTAATTGTTCTGGTGCTTGCAGTTGGAGCGGGAGTTTTATTTTATCTCAACAATTCTAAGGTAAAGGGATATACAGAAGAGACTGTACAGCTTCGGGATATTAAGACCTATCATAGTTTTTCCGGAAATATTGAGCCGGTAAAGGATGAAAGTGTATTTGCTCCCACGGCAATGGTGAAAATCAATAAGATAGGAGTTGCAGAAGGAGATCAGGTAAAGGCAGGAGACGTGCTGATGAATCTGGATACAGATGACCTGGAAGAGTCCATTAAGGAATTAAAGGCAACTATGGCTTTATCAGAAAAGACAAGTGGGCTTAGCCTGAAAAGCGCTCAGAAAACATATGATGATTATAAAACTAATCTGGGAGATCACTTGAATTCTGCGGTTATCGGAGCAAAACAAATTCTTGATAACGATTATGCTGCCCTTGTAACGGCGCAGAGAACATTCAATAATGAAGTAAAATTGAATAATAATGGTCTCAGCACCACTATTCTGACATCAATTAATAGCGTAGATACTGCTTACGATCAGGTCAGAAATGCAGAAGCAGCAGATAACATGGCAAGTACAGATGTAACAGATGCAGCAGCAACTTCTGCCTGGTCAGGATATAATGATGCAGTAAACGGCTTTGAGGCTGCAAAGCAGAATGAGGAGAATCAGCTGACAGGATATTACGACCAGATCATTACAGCGCAGACGAACTATCTGGATGCTCTTGACAGCTATAATTCAGCACTCAGAACAGCAGATCAGACGATGGCCACTTATGCACTTCAGGTAGAGTCAGCGAGGGCGGCAACGGATGATAATGCAAATAAGCTCAAACTCGCAAATCTTCAGAAACAGGTAAAAGACTGTACCGTAACAGCACCGATTGATGGAGTCGTGACCAGCCTGCCAGTAAAAGAAGGTGACATGACAGTTACCGGAAGCAGTGTAGCCACTATTACTAACTTTGATAAAATGAAAGTAGATATTAAAATCAATGAATACGACATTTTAGGTGTTGAAAATGGCAAAAAAGTGAACATCGCTGTAGATGCTCTGAATAAAATTTATGAAGGCTCAATTACAAAAGTTGCAAAGGTTGCAACCGTGGACAACGGGGTATCTTATTTTAAATCAGAAGTGGATTTTGCAGCAGATCAGGATACCAGAAGTGGAATGAGCGTAGAAGTAAAACTACCAATTAATAATCTGAATAAAGTTCCGACGGTTTCTTCCGACGCCGTTACAACAGATACTGACGGATCGACATATGTGATGGTTTATGCGAAGAATAAAAAAGAGGCTGTAAAACAGAAAATTACCTGTGGTGCAACGGATGGGACATATACACAGGTTACAGAAGGCTTAAAAGAAGGACAGGTAATTCTGCGATCTTTGACAGCTGGTACATCAGACACAATGACGGGATCAAGAATGAGAAGTGGAAACAGCAGCAGTAACGGAAGCAGCAGTAACGGAAGCAGCAGTAACGGAAGCAGCAGTGACGGAAACAGCAGCAATGGAAACAGCAATAATAGTAACAATACTTCCAAGGGAACCCAGTCAGAATAATTCTACCGCCAGACCAAAAAAAGAAAATTGATTTGGTCATACTATATCAGGAAAGAAGAAAACGATGATGCAGGATGAAATTTTATCCATGAAAGGAATAACAAAAGATTATTACCTGGGGGAAGAGTTATCAGTAGTCCTGAAGGGAATAGATCTTTCTGTGGAGAAGGGGGAATTTCTGGCAGTACTTGGCCCTTCCGGGTCAGGAAAATCTACTTTGATGAATATCATTGGATGCCTGGATGTGCCAACAGACGGTGAGTACTGGCTGTCGGGCAGACTGATTGCAGATGAAGATGAAACAAGTCTTGCCCACATCAGAAGTAAGGAGATCGGATTCATCTTTCAGTCTTTCCAACTCCTGCAGCGGCAGAATGCTTTTGAAAATGTTGAACTGCCGCTGATTTATGCAAACATGTCAGATGCTCAGCGCAAAGAGCGGGTAGAAGAGATGATGGAAAAAGTGCAGCTGAAGGATAAAATGTATCACTATCCGAATCAGCTGTCAGGCGGACAGCAGCAAAGGGTTGCAATTGCCAGAGCACTGGCAACAAACCCAACGATCCTTCTGGCAGATGAACCGACAGGAGCATTGGATCAAAAGACTGGACAACAGGTCATGGATCTGTTTCACAATCTGAATGAAGAGGGCAGAACTATTATTATGATCACACACGATGCACATATTGCGTCACATGCGAAGCGAATTGTGCGTATTCTGGATGGAAATATTAGTGAGGGGGTATTAGAAGATGCATAAGACAGGGGTGATTGCACAGAGTTTTAAAATGTCCATACAGAATATCAAGAATAACAGACTAAGATCTTTCCTGACGATGCTTGGTATTATCATTGGTGTTGCGGCAGTTATTGCACTGATCACAATAGTACAGAGTGTAACAGATTCTGTTCTGAGTAAATTTTCCGGACTGGGTGCTGGCACTTTAACTGTTTCGGCACAGGGAACTTCCTTAAAAAAAGGACTGACAGACAGTGACATAGATAGTCTGAGAACAATTAATGGAGTGGATGGAGTATCTCCCTCGGTTACAATGACAACAACAGCAGTACACGAAAATAATGCTTTTGATAAAATAGATCTTGAAGGAAAGGATGCAACATATTTTCAGCATAATGACGTTATCCAGTATGGCAGAGCTTTTCAGGGATCAGATATGTCAGGAAATACAATGATCTGTATTGTAGATAATAAATTTATCAAGAATGCCATGCTGGATGGACAGGTGATTGGATCACAGGTTAAAATTGATGGACATGAATATACAGTGGTTGGAATAAAAAAGACAGATGACAGTGTGATGGCAAGTTTGACAGATACCAGCAATTCAGACGGAACAATACTGATTCCGTATCGGAATGCACTTATTATGTCAGGAAATGCTAATGTGAGCAGCCTGAGTGTTTATGCAAAGACCGGCTATGACACAAGTCAGTTGGAAAAAGAACTGAAAAGTGCATTGGACAATATTTATAATAATGCAGACAACAGCTATAGTGTCATGAATATGGATTCTCTGATGGCAACCATGAATTCGATTACCGGAATGATGTCGACGATGCTGGCGGGAATTGCATCTATTGCCCTTCTGGTAGGAGGAATCGGTATCATGAATATGATGCTGGTATCCGTTTCGGAACGTACCAAAGAAATCGGTCTGCGTAAAGCATTAGGGGCAGAGCCTTTCAGAATACAGGCGCAGTTCCTGCTAGAATCAATTGTGCTGTCTGTATGCGGTGGAATAATTGGAGCCGCGCTGGGTCTTCTGATTGCGTTTATTGCAGCAACGGTACTAAAAACACCATTTAAGATTTCATTGTTTGCGGTTGGACTCGGTATGGGATTTTCCGGAGCAGTCGGGATCATCTTTGGATGGATGCCCGCAAAGCGTGCCAGTGAACTAAACCCGATTGATGCCCTGAGGAGTGAATAAGGAAAAACCAGAAATGAGGGAAAATAAAATGATCAGTGAAAAAAACAGAATGGGAAAATGGAAGAAAACAGCAGGAAAGGCAGTGGCTATTCTTGCAGCATCGGCAGTGATGTTCACCTCTTTGCCAGCGGCACAGGTACAGGCAGCATCATCACCCTATAACTCGAAATGGACCACGGCATACAGTTGGGCGGATACAATAGGTCCCGCCCTGAAAAAGACAACAGATGCGGATGAACTATATCAGGAACTAAAACTTGGAATCCAGTATAAGGTTATGAGTGAAGGGGATATCAAACACTTATATGATCAAAATCCCACCCTGCCTCTGGAAGCGCTGCAGAGACTCAGCCAGGATGGATATGTCTCAGGCTATCTGTATAAGCTGCTGTCAGGAGAAGCCATGACAGCGGCAGATATGACAGCTGTATTTGATGCAGATTATTATTATACAAATAACCCGGATATTCATGCCACAATAGCAAATGATCCCAATGTCCTGTTCCAGCATTTTCTGGCGAACGGAATGGCGGAAGGGCGTAAGGCGGACGCAGATTTTATTCTGGCAGATTATAAAACGAATTACCCGGATCTGGTCAAACTTTATGGAAACAGCAATGCCATGTATTATCAGCATTATCTTCTGTACGGTAAATTTGAAGGAAGAGTAGCAAATAAACTGCTGACTGCCAAATAGGCGGATTAGTAAAAGAATAAAAAAGACACAAAAAACAGCCCCTCATGACGGTGATGGGCTGTTTTACTATGCTTAAAATTATGCCATTTTATTTACTGCTGCAGAAAGTCTGGAAACTTTTCTTGCTGTAGTATTTTTATGATAAATACCTTTGGAACCAGCTTTGGCAATGATGGAAGAAGCTTCCGTAAAAGCTGCCGCTGCTACAGTTTTATCATTTGTTTCAATTGCAGCATAAACTTTTTTAATAGCTGTTTTCACACCGGATTTAATACTTTTGTTTCTTTCAGCTTTTGCGTTGCTGACCAGAATTCTCTTTTTTGCAGATTTAATATTTGCCAAGATAACACCTCCGAAAATAATAGACGAAAGAATACATTTGGTTCTTTCGTATCAATAGACTGATTATAATATATGCTGCAAAAACAAGACACGGTAGTTGATGCGAACATACAAATATATTCTAATGAAAATATGAGAGTCTGTCAAGAGATTTCTCAATAAATTATGTGCCAGAAATGAGTTTCCATATTTACTCTGAATGGACAAGAAAGCAGTTGTTTGCTATACT
>Ga0302210_10000228_pt1 | contig 26307 bp, 32 predicted proteins | sample II_Fen_E3_2_FD_198793 | JGI IMG/M metagenome (GOLD analysis project Ga0302210, IMG submission 198793) | Peat permafrost microbial communities from Stordalen Mire near Abisko, Sweden - II_Fen_E3_2 | ecosystem: Environmental > Terrestrial > Soil > Wetlands > Permafrost | place: Sweden: Abisko... | reverse complement strand
TATATGGGCAATCATAATTTTAGGCATCGTACCATTTATCGAGATCCTCATCTTCGATGTCAAGCAAATAACTCCGTATGCTAACTTCATGTTGTCGGTGACAATCGGCAAATTCGCAGGTCCTATCACATCAACATTTACACCAGCAACAGTTGTCTTCGCACTGATCATCATTGGACATATTCGTAATATGCACAGAGAAAAAGCAGCGATCGGAGACACGACGAGCGCAGCATTCGCGACTACAACATCGCCAGATGCTAAGCATCGCAACTCTATCACAAGACATATCATTTCGTTCTTCGAAACATTTGAAGACCCACTACTTTATCGCGCTGAGTTTACTGTTTGTGTCATCACATGCTTGCCGTTTGCGATATTCACATTCGTCATCGGCAATGTTGATGCGGTCATTCCATCATATATTTTCGGACGTAGAATCATCTTGTTGTGTTTCCACGGCATCTGTTACATCATCTTCGACGTAACATATATTATTATGACATCAGGTTTATTCGCTGTTGTCTGGCAAAAAATATTGTTGCGTGCAGTAGCACAAGATGATGGTACAAGCACAATAGGAACAGCGATCACGATGGACGCACGTGTTGCTCGTCGCGAAATGAGTAATCGTAAGTTGACGGTCAAAGCAGTGCTTGAACATGCTGTCGGTAAAGATCTCATTGCAGATTATTGCAAAGTCACTAACAACTATAATCAATACGGTCTGCGCAAATGGTTGTGCGACATTCGCAAATCGCCCGATCTCAATAACAGGCTCGTATACTTCTTCAAGGCATATGCTGTTCGTGGTAGATCAGGCATGTATGATGACTTCGTAACATTGGCACAATCTCTTCGTGTTATCATGGGCGATACATATAACTTCTCTGAGTTTTCGAAGCTCTCTGCAGAAGAAACATCTATCGTTCTCGAAAACTTGATCGAAATCATCGAAACACACATGATAAAAATGTTGTTGTTCGACGGTTTGACTGACACTTTGCGTTACAGTTATTTCCTCGACGACTATGAAGACTATATCACAGAGTATAAGATGACATACTTGGCAGCAAAGAATGAAGCTGCTAAGGTTGCAGATGTGATCGCAGATTTAGGCGACGTCGAGTTGCAAGACACACCAGAGATAAGAACATCTTTCGCACAGGCCGTTGTTAATGACGATAACAAAGACATTCGCGACGGATCATCAGATGAAGCGATGAATGCAGATGACTTGACTGGCTCTGTATCACCTGGTTCAGACATGTTAGCGCTATCAGAATAAGTGATGATCGGCGTATCATCTGCGATGTATCTATTTTTTGCGACATCAAAATTGAACATCGTCTGTCGACCATCATACTACCTGCATATCGCAATATGACTATCGAAAAAAACATCTTGATCACCTGCACAGGAGCATTTGCATGCTATCAAACTTACCGCCTGCAACGCATCAAGCAAGTCGTCATACATGATCATCAGAGCTTCAATGCATCATCGTGGTCATTATCGATAGAAACATGTGCACAACATCTAGAGGTTGAGTATGTATTTTATGATGAAGCAGGTCATCCTACACGCATACAACATGTGCCATTTCATAATACACAACCAATGAGTTTGTCATCAAAAAAATTCTATATCACTGATGATGAGCGCTTCATCGCTGACTCAAAACTAGGCATCATTCGCGAGCAAGTTTCAAAGATCTAATGTGCGTGTGAAAATTGAATATCTTTTTTTTGAGGTCATAGTATAACACATGAACATCATCCAACTCTTGACTCTGACCGTTGTCATGACAACCGTCGCAACATTGTGCCTCGGCGCCATCCCATCACGTCCACAATGTGGAACATCATTCTCGTTTCTTGCATCAAAAAATAATCGTTTCGGATTAAAGGTAATCAACTCCGCACGTTGGATGAACAATCTTGCCGCGCAGTTAAGCACGAAGAAATATTCACAAGTCGTCATTCCAGCAACACATGATTCTGGCACATATAATATTTCTGATGTGCAAGCATTCAGTGCTGATACTCAATCGGATCCAAGCATGATGATCTTGCCACAAATGTATGCTATCTTCGGTGCATATGGTATCAATCAAACGCTTGTCAAATCGTTCATTGCCCCTTGGATGCATAATCAAAAATGTTCTGTTGGTGATCAACTGTTGCATGGTATTAGACATTTCGATTTCCGTGTATGTGTTGTTCCCGGTGCGGCAGGATTTTCAAAGTTCGTATCATGTCATGGTCTTGTGTCCGCACAATATGATGTCATCTTATCTGAGATCGCAGAGTTCTCTAGACTGTTCCCACATGAGTTGATCTCTATCGACTTCAACCACTTGTATGGCTTCGGTAACGGTGCATCATTGCATAACGAATTTTTGAATGGCACTCTAGAACGATTAGGAGGATCAATCGGCCATGGCGTCTTCAATAGAACCATCGGAGACATCTTGCGTAATGATCCCCATCGTGTGTCAGTATTTTATGCCAATGCTCAGTACGCTAATCTTTGGAACGTATCATATAGTGGCGACTTGCCAACACCATGGGCAAACAAACAGAATTTTGATCAACTCGTTACCGCACTTATTCAAGAGTTAGATGTGCGCGCTGACTTCGATCATGGTTTTGTCTCGCAGTTTGTGATGACTCCAGATCTAAACATGTTGGTGTCAGGCATCATCACTGGTCAGAACTCTGCTCTCGCCGTCGCAAACAACAATTATAGCGATCTCGAAGATATCATCGTAGATGAGTTGCCCCGCGATAAACTCAACATCATCAACACCGACTACTATTCAAAGAACTTTGTAAAGACCATCATTAGCATGAATTTGTAAACGGTCGATATCGTCATGTCATCGCCTTCTTTTTTGCCTAAGCAAAAAAATTAGTTGTCGACATAATAACGTTTGAGGTCATCAGTCATCGCAGCTAAAATAAACATTTTATAGAGCTTGTTATTTTGCGCGACAGGGAATGGAGTGCTGTTCAAAAATTCGAATGCATTGCATGTGATTTGATCGGATTTAATCAACTCGTAGTATTGCATTTCAGTGATCTTAGTTACAGGACATACATACCCGGTTAATTTTTCGTTGATAACCAACAGACCATGTATATCTGATGCATAATGTTTTATGAAATATGTTACAGCATGACCAACGAACTTTGTTCCGATATCAGTAAATACACCATGATTCAACATCAAGGTTGATTTTAGACCTTCGAAACTTGAGATTCTTTTATCTTTAATCAGATTTTGTACGTCTGAACATTTTGTGAATATATCGGTCAAGTCAATATCTTGTCTAAATAAATCATGTTCATCAGGAAGTGATTGTCCCGCAAAATGTACATTGCAATGCTTCTTTTGTTGTTCTTGTGCACTTGTATTCATCATCGATGTTAACATCACTTCGAGGCTCTTGATGATGTTTCTCAATGATTCTTGTTGTTCGATGCTCATGTTGTTCGTGTTTTGTGTTTTGTAATGACTTAGTGCAACATTCAATTTTAATAAGCACCGTGAGTTCCTCACTTAAGCAAAAAAATTAGTCAGTAACATAATAACATTTGAGTCTTTTATCGATGCCACCAAGAATGAGTATTCTACAAATTCTATTGTAATCATCTGCGCCAATGTTAGATTTATACATTTTTTCAATAGTTTCACAGACGCATTTATCCAGAGTCAATAAACTTTCTTCCATCATAGCCTTTACATCACGCGAGATATCGGCCTTATCATCTACGTCATCATCAAAACTCAATAATGCGTGCGTATTAGGTGCTTCTTTTTTCATGAATTCTAGAATGGCACTACCAACGATTTCAACACCAGCATCAGTAAGCAGATTGCGATCGATCGACAACACCGAATATAATGTTTCGAAATCGTCGATAAGTTTATACGTGACTAAATTTCCAACATCAGATGACGATTCAAATAGATCAACTAGATTAACATCTTTATTGAATATGTTATGAACATCGATGAATTTCGTTTCACCGAAACTCACAGTGTGATGCTTGGCATTGGAAGTTGTCATCGAAGCAAGTAGTTTTTCAAGACTCTTAATGATGTCTTTTACTATTTCTTGTTGTTCGGTGCTCATGTTGTTCGTGTTTTGTGTTTTGTAATGATCTTGACGGCATTCAATTTTAGTCATGTACAGAAAATTGACCTGCCGCGCAGATGGTCATAAAAATATGTCTATTCACGTTGACTCATATTGGAACATCATAGCAAAAAAAGATGCAGGGTTTGAGCACGATGTGTATATCAACATGTCTGGGGTTCGAATCAGAAAGTTGATCACATCGTTGATGAAGACATATGTGTATACTACTTACAAAGAGCCAGCAGCAAGTGATGAGGTACCATTGGCAGCTCGTAACTTGCGAGACATACTTCGAATCATTCATCATCATTATCGTCTCGGTCGTAGCATCTGTGTGTTCTGCTATTATGGTATCAATCGTTCTGCATCATGTAAGTATGCATATCACAAATTTTATTTAGGCGATGAGAATGCGACATACGAACCATGTAACATGATGATGTTTGACGTTATCGACGAATTAAATGTACATCACAGTGACCGAATAATATGTGCGTCTTCAACTACCCTGCAGAAGTAACATCTACTAATCTTTTTGTAGCACCACAAGGTGATCGTCAAATCACCGTCTATGCTAATCATGTTAAAAACTCGAACGAAGGCAATGCTATGGTGTTGCCGGTACCACATCCAGAGACCATCAAGCTGCTTGATTTATCGGGATATAAAACTTTTTTCACAGATGCAAACGAACCATTCATCAGGAATCATGATAAACTTGGGATGAAAAAATTCAGCATAATGAGCAATGGAACTCGATCAGCAACATTGCCCGTATATGATATTGGCGGTTATAAATGTTCTATCGCAATGAACATTGCTGATCTTCGAAACGTTAATGACACGGTGTTCAAGTTGTCTCCAGGCCTCGATGAAGTACTATCACAGTTCTATTCAGCAGAACATTGGGGATTCATCATTTGTAAGCTGAAGGCCAAATCAGCTGTTACAACATTTTTCGGTGACATCTTTATAGGATCATCCGAAAACATCGACAAGTATCATCCATTCGGTTATACACATAAGATGCTCGATGGTCAGATGATGTTGCCAACAAGACATTTTCACGGCAAGTATAGTGAGATTGCACATGATTGGGACCACGACATCTTCATCTATAACGGCGAATTAATTGACTCTGCACATTGGAACGCGACCAATAGATGTACGATCGATTTCAAAAAATGTAGCTTCGAACCAGATGCCTTTTGCACATATAGAAAACACAAAATAGTGGGACGCGCAAAGAATAATGACATGTGGTGCAACGTGAAGACGTGCAAGTAATATGCACCGGACGGTATGTTATCACCATCTGCAACTCATCTTTTTTGCTAGGCATGTGCAACATACGGTGAGAACAGATGGTCCACGGACGATCGACTCTGATCACATGCGCTGGCGCGCCAGCGCAAATGATTTTACCTCATCGTCCGTGGGCCATCTGTCCTCACCGCCCGCTAAAATTGATTCGTCGATAATCTCAGGTATAAATATGTCAATCGAATTAGAACAAACCTTGAGTACATTGAAGCAAACTTTCAGAGAAAAGTTGTGCAAGAAGTTAGATCTTGTCCCCGTTCAAGGGCCATTATTCGTATCAGTTGAAAGTGGTCTTAACGACCATCTTTGCTCTGTTGAGAGACCGGTCATATTCGACACAAAAGATGGAAAGCAGTTTGAAGTCGTTCACAGCTTAGCAAAGTGGAAACGAGCATACTTAGGACGTGTTCCAGGTGCAACTGGTATCGTAACAGACATGCGCGCAATCAGACGCGATGAAACACTCGATGACACACACACAGCTATTTAGTTGATCAGTGGGATTGGGAGAAAATTATTTGCGAAGAACGATCAAAGATCGCTTTGTTCAGAGCAGCAGGTGCAGTATATTCTGCTCTCTTGTCGACGGCCAAAGCTATCAAGTCGCAAGTTGAGTTGCCATCTGTATTTGTAGATATACCTACAGTACAATGAAATCGAATAATTCGCATAGCCACTTATTTTTTGCTTATATATGGATAAAATACGGCGATATTATACAATGAAATTAGACATACTTTCGAAAATTAACACATCCAACAACAGAAAAAGTGATTCTTATGATGATAAATTGATAAATTATTTATCAGAAAATGGTGAAATAATCACAATGTCTCTTCAAGATGAGGAGATAGATTTAGATATGAACGAACTAGAACGACGTTCTGAGTATGAATTACATAAACATAAAATACATGCGAGACCTGAATTATTTTGGTCAAAACAGTGTAGTATGATATATGATCATATTAAGACAGCTGAAAACATGTCGTGTAACATACAAACATTGGATCAAAAATTTCATGATCTTAATAAGGCAACTCAGAAGTTTGTGGACAGAACTTATGATATCGGCGATACAACAAAAATGTCATTCAGAGAAATATCTTCTGTTTCTGGGTGGAATCATAATACATTCGAATACACACATATAATAGATATGAATCCAACAGTCGCACAAAAAAATGTCTTAGAAAGTTATTCAAGATCGTGGACAAAAGCATACAATATTTTAAGCAAAGTTGTGTATGATAATTACTTAGATTTCTCTACAGTAAAGTTACGCGATGATAGAGAAATTCAAGTACATTCATTAACGATAGGTGATTGGGAATTGAGAAATCGATATATAATATCTCCGACAACGGAACAAGAGCAAAAAATATCCACTAAAATTAGGAAATTATTGCCTGGTGCACTATATCAAGAAATCAGTACACGACTTATAGCTAATTATACTTCAGCAATAAGTAATGGTCATAAAAACTTTAACATGTTGGTTATGGATGAAAATAAAAAAGCATTCAATATACATGCTGATGGTTGTTTTATCCGAAACAACACGTTGGTTTTAATGCCTAGAGACAAGCAATGGAAAAAATATGACTGTAGTGGAAAAATCGATATAATCCTAAGTCATTACGAAATGAAAGAAATCAACATCGTTGGGCGGAGAATATCTAAACAAATTTTTAGGACTAGTAGTGGAAAATGGAAACTAGGTATCTTTATCAAAGCAAATGTTTGTCCGAATACATCGAAACATGTGGCTGCCTTTGACCCGGGAGTAAAAAAGTTTATGGTTATATCTGATACAGATGGTTATGTATATGAAGTAGATGATCCTTTTGATAAGATGATAACGAAATTACAACAACTAAATATCGCTAGAGATAAATTTTGTGAGACAAACATTGATCATGATCCAAAAAAATTCAAGAAACTAACAAAAAATATAAAAAAATTACAAGACAAAATAAGAAGACAAGTAGATGATTATCATTGTAAACTTGCGAAATTTCTGGCCATTAAATATCATGGAATCATTGCACCTGAATTAAGTAGATTTATATCAAAATGTAAAGGAGTCACCAGAGTCGAAGCAAATAATATGCGTAGATTAGTTATGAGACACGGTAACTTTTCTTATAGATTGAGAAATGCGTGTAACACTTACGGTTGTAAGTATTTGTTCACTAATGAAGATTATACGAGCAAGACATGTGGTTCATGCGGTCGTTATGATGATGGAAAATCATCAGTACATCTTGATCAAGATACTAGAACATTAACGTGTGTTTGTGGTAATATCGTTGATAGAGACATTAATGGCGCAAAAAATATATTATGTAGATTTATTGCAAAATAAACACATTAACGGTATGAAGAATATTAATCATATCCGGCGTGCTTATCCGTCGAAAGAATGAATCGATCGAATTGATCGATTTTAGGTGAGCAGAGCAGTTAGAGATCATGTATCCAAACATGACAGCAGATGAAAGAGAATATCAACATGCCAAAAAATATGGTGCAGTGTTCATCACTGACATTGGATATACACATGGTTCAAGAGCGTTCGATTACGATGATTGGACAATGAACGGTGATCTTATCGTATACGACAAGATGCATGATAGAGCTATCGAACTATCATCTATGGGTGTTAGAGTCGACTCTCAAGCAATGTTGGCACAACATAAACATCTTGAACTTAGCGCTGATCGCTTAGACTCTGATTATCATCGCGGAATTCTCGATGGATCATTGCCTCAAACGGTTGGAGGAGGTATCGGTCAAAGCAGAGTTGCAATGTTCTTGTTGCAAAAAAAGACCATCGCAGAAGTGCAACCACAATATTAAGAGTGCATCTTTATTTTTTGTGTTGGCCTGCGCGATCGTTTGCAAAAAATTAAAGATCGAGAATAAATCTCAATCCTTTATCGAATGCGTTGATACATAATGTTCTAATATATTTGCGTAGATAATCTGGTAGATCATAGACACCATTCTTGAACAAGTTTTTAATAACTTCAGCTTGATCATCTGACTCAAACTTGAACATACAACATTCAATGAGAACCTCAAATCGCGGCATCACCGGCATATCATCTTGTTTACCCGACATGAATTTGATAATATCAAGTTCTTTCCAATAGTTTTTGACACGTGTTTTAATTGAATCTTTCGCCTTGGATGATAATTCATCACATGTGAGCAATGTATGTGCTAACCTCATAGAAACAACATATGATTTAATATCGGGTTCTTCATAGAACACCTCAAAATCTTCGGATGAAAGTTTTAGCTTGACGTCTGTGCATGTCTCGAGGAACATACCCTTGATGTCTTTAAAATTATGAATTGTCTCATTATTTAGATAAACAGTCAGTTGGTGTTTTGGTACAACAAGCGCATTTATCTCTTTTTGTAATGTGCTAAGCGACAATACAAGGTTCTCAAGGAATGATACTGGGACTACAATAGTTGATTCGTTACTGATGTTCGACTCACTGATGTTCGACATATTTTTTTGTATCATTAACTTGAGAGTTTCAATTTTAGATCCGAGCAACAAACACAAAAATATAGAGATATGTGCATGACAAATTTGGCATCGGCCAATCATAGAACAACTATTTTGACAGCACCATTAGGCAACCGTCAACTAACAATCTACTCGAACGCTATCAAGAATTATGCCACAGATAATTTTATGGTCATACCAGTACCATATCCGCAATCTGTGCAATTTGTCGATGTAAAAGATTATAAGAGCATGAACAGCGATATGCGCGTATCTTTCGATACATATCGAAACTATAATCGTGGCTTCAACGGTCCGCGCACGACAGACACATTACTCCCAACATTTTATGCCGGTGAATATCAACATTCGGTCGCAAACAATTTGGAAGAGTTGATCAAGACATATAAAATATCTAATGGGCTTCTTGATGTGTTGAAAACATACTATGGCGCTGATCATTGGGGTTTCATCGTTTGCAAGTTGCTTGATGTTCCTAAGCCCAACACGCATGAAACTTTCAGAGATCAATACAATGCTCGCAGCAAAAAACACATCGATGTCTATTCATACGGCCCACTAGCATACACACATGATCTTTACGACAATCATATGTTCGTACCAACACGTCATTATGGTGGTCAGAAAAAGAAAGAAGCTGATGAAACTACACATGTGCACGGTGAGAACGGAGAATGGTGTGATGATTGGAATCATCAAATATATGCATACAACTGTCGTGTGCCAGACACCATCAAATTATCTGGACTAGATACATCGACCACATGCCTTGTCGATTTTAATAAAATTGGTGTAACAGTCAATCCGCTGATAAATTTTAGAGAGATGTTCATCAGGGGGCAAGCAAAAAATATCGACCTAGTGCTCGCAGTTAATGTCTAAAAAATGCAAAACATGTACACAAGAATGCACACGATAGACATGCGCTTATCGCTGTTCTTTGTGACAACGTGCTAAACAAAACACAAGCAACAAGTAGTGTGAACGCGACACCTACACTAATAGCTCGCAAACGTTCAGCATCTGCCGCCCGACTGATGATTTGTCGTAATGTCGCTGCTTCTTTTTTTGCTAATACCATCTCCGACATGATAGTAGAAAATCGTGCATCGATGGTTTGGTTCATCGCTGATATACATGTTTCTACTGTTTGTGTTTGCCCTGAGATCATCTCTGCGATATCATTTTTTAATGTCTTCATCTCACCGCCTACTGGACTTGATGTAACTAATGTTCTCTTGTTCATTGTATCATTGTGTTGATCACATATGTGGTAATTTTAATTATTCGTAAAAGTTGTATTCGATGTCATCTGCTCCGGTCGCTTGGTCATCTGACCCGGTCGCTTGCGCTCCGCCGATGATGTTCTCTTGAAGTTTGTATTGACCGAGCAGACCCTTCATGAACAGTTCATTGAGTTCGGCAGATAGCCTGTCTTTCGCAACTTTGTTGATGATGTGATCGTTGGTCATAATAACCGAATTCAACAAAAAATATTCTTGTGTGCCTCTGGCTAAAGACATGAAGTATACTTATATGTTGCAAAATTTATTTGAATGACAACACCATACGTGTATACTCACAAGACATGTGTTTCTTGACTAAATTTTCTGATATATTCAGTGAACATTTTTATGTCGCTGCAAACACTACTCGCACAAAACAATTGACTGTTTATGTGGCCGAAGCACAAAACTACTTCATCGATAACTACTTGATTTTGCAAGTGCCATCTAGCAATTTGCGATTGATCGATAACAAAGAATATGCCAACTTCTTTAATACACTCGATTATGGTATCAGCAAGTTACCAAAGAACAGACCTACATATATGAACATGGATTATGATGATGAATATGCCTATGTACGCGATGAAGATGATGTAACAGAGCGATTCACGACAGACAATGTGCAAGATTATGCATCATTCCAGATCGTCGACTCGTTAGATGAACTCATAAAGTTAGATCTCGCCGCCGATAAACGTTTATACACATTGATGTCGCCTGGGCATAGTTATATCGTCGCAAAATTACAACCAGCAACAGTAGATACACCAAACGTACAAGAGACAAGTATCATGTATCGAGTCAGTGCCGGCGCAGGTATCATCAAATATGCACCAATCGTTTTCGAGCACGACATATATGATGCCGGCAAGCTGTCAGTACCGATGTTGCATAATAACTATCCCGATGAAGTCACACAAAGAAAGATATATGCATCAAACGTATACTTCGAAAAATGTATACAAACTTTGAGTCACCAACCTGTTACTGCACATATGATGAACACTGGTCGTGAGATTATAACACCTGATTTCGATGCGGAAATTACACAAGTACTATCTACAACTGTAATTAACGAGTTTGACAATCGTGATGCGCATCCAAAGTTATGTCAGATCGATAGAACCAGATTCCCTGTATTGGATGATATCGCAAATGAAGCACGCAGACAAAAAAGACTGACAGCCGATAGGGTGATGAACTTATTTATGGGACAGGGAATGTAGACGGACGGTGAGGACATATCGTATGCAAACGGTGTGCTCGGACGATGAGAACATACCACTTGCAGATGATGAGAACATACCACTTGCAGATGATGAGAACATACCACTTGCAGATGATGAGAACATACCACTTGCAAGAATCATTTGTTGCAGATGCGATATCTTTTTTGCATACTTCTTGTCTCATAAGATGTGTTCTCACCGCTTGCACACGATGTGTTCTCACCGCTTGCACACGATGTGTTCTCACCGCTTGCACACGATGTGTTCTCACCGCTTGCGCCGCCTGCTTTTCTTTTTTGTTACTTATTGAGTGACATTATTATATGGGGCAATCATTTACCAAAGAAAATTACACACAACTGAAATTGTGTCCCGACCGAGTAGCAAGTTTAGATATCGACACGATCAATAATCAAGTGTTTAGTCACATGATCAATGATCCGTGCGATTATTCTGAGTTGCATATCAAGATGCAGACATTCTTATCGATGTCAGATGAGCGCCTGATCATGACAGCAAAGCGCAAAGGTGTATCTCTTATTCCACTCATCAATGCAACTTGTGACCCTAAACATCGTGTATCTCTGCTCTCAAAAATATCTGATTATGGTATTTTGCGACAAGAATATTACAACACATATCCACTGTATGTTGTGCATGTCATACTCGACTTCATTACTTTGCACAGAAACACATATGACTTCAAAGAACGCATGATGACAAAGTTCAACTTCAAGTATTTCAGTCATAGTAGCATCATGGCGATATGCAAAAAAATAAAGTTCGACGGCGAGTTCCTTAGTCGCACAGAAGACATACTTGTTGAGCAGTTTCAAGATCAGATAACCAGCATGTTCAAATATTTGCGCAGAAGTAATCCGACAATCCCCAAAAATATCGTGTTCAAGATGATTGAGGGGTTCTACAAAAAGTCATCTCGCCTCGTGCCAACATTGAGTGAGTCGAAAGTTAGGCACACTACATATGATTATCCCTTCGTACCAATCATACCGGATGATGACTTAGAAGATATCATCGAAGCACTACGCAATGAGTACTCATGGTCACGCGCAGAGTGCAAGAGATATTTACGTATACCATTGACGAATGATGAGTTGATCGCTGCTGCAGCCACAGAAGAATCTCTTGATACTTCGTCATCAATGGTTGTGTCGGAAGATACGCATGAAAATCATCTCATTGCGCAGATAGATACGTTCATTCGTGACACAAATCAGTTCGTCTAAAATTGACTGTCCAATGATACATCCACAAAACACATAAACAACAATGAACGTAACGTCAGTAGGAAAATCAACACATTACTCTATCAAACAATTTGTTGCGGTCAACACTACTTTTAATATCATCAATGTTATCGATGCTTCGAACATTATTCGTTTGGAGGACATCAGCGCAGAAGGAAAGACTGATTTCAAGATCGTAGAAGTTGACGAAGAATTAAATGTGTACTTATTTAACAACACATATGAATTTGTGTTTTCTGGCACTGATAAAAAAGTCACTAAATATACATCAAATCGATGGAAAACACGTGTAGGTGAAGATACATTAAACTTATATATGTTTGTCGGGCCATGTTCATATTATGTTTTGAGGATCGAAAAATATGGCAGGGTAGAGATAGAATTATTAGATAACAACAAGACGAGCATTGTATATAATTGTTAGATGTGATACCTACATCACATTTTTTTGTATACACTACCGCCTGGCGGTATAATGGTTTCTAAAATTGAACACCAGACGATACATACATAAAACACACAAACAACAATGAACGTAACTAAAGTAGGAGAATCAACACATTATACTACCAAGAACATAGTTGTTGTCGACACCAAATACGATGATATCGATATTTTGGATGCATCAAAGATCGTAGAAATTCGTGATTATGGTCATATCACGAGATTAAAATATCACTTTGAAGAATGCACAATTACGAACCGTTTGACAATTGTTTCATTCTATCCAGAGAACGAGTTCGTGTTTTCTGGTGGCGAAAAAAAGATCAATCACGTTGCAGTGACATCCGTATGGCACGAAGTGAACGAAGATGAACTTACGATAAGAATAAAGGTAGACGAACATATTGACCCTTATATTAAGGTTTATGATTGCGGACGTGTAAAAACATTATTATCAAAGATAGGTAAAATGAAGATCACATACAATCTATAGACAACATATCGATATGTTGCAGACGCATTCTTTTTTGTGTATGTGCGAGTCATCATGAGCAACCTAAAATTGATTGTCCGATGATGCATTCACAAAACACATAAACGGCAATGAGCGTAACCCAATACAATGATAAAACTAGATACACCACCAAAAGACTTATCGCTATCGAGACAGAATATGAAAGTGCGGTAATTATTGATTGCTCAAACAACGTCAAGTTGGTGAACACCTCCTTTGAAGTACAAACTAAGTTCATATTCGGTAATTCATTACAACAATTATACATATTTTCATTCGATCAAGATAATGAATTTGTTGTTATTGGCAACAAAAAAGTTGAAAACACGACATTCGTATTAGCAACATGTGAGTTAATTATGCCTGCCAATAGGTTAGCTATCTGCATTGATACGAGCGACGATAAATGTTATTCATTTTCATTGAAGGATGTTCATGGTGTAGAAACTACGTATTCTAAGACAGGCATGATGACGGTTAGATATCATCATTAATTTTTTGCTTACTTCGTCCAAAAGTATTCTGCTCTTATGCGTTGTTCTCGAGGATCATTCTTACCCTTGCTCTTGAAGTCGGCAAAAATGCTTGAATGACATGTCAACCCATCTCGCGAAAATTCATCGATAACACCTACATCATATCCAAGTAGTTCGCCGAGGTCGAAATCAATGAATCGCAACAACTGTTTTGTTTCGTGACCTGTCATAATGGTCATGTTACGAGATGCGACCATCTCTAACACAGAGTTTAAACCGCATTCAGGAATTTCAGACAGCCCGAAATCAATGATACGTGGTTCGAACCCGAAGTAAGGAACGTAGTAAATTTCTTCTGCGCGACCAGGTTCATCAATAACGAACTTTGTGTAATACACATCGGTGACCGTCTCTAATGGCAACATCATGATGTTCTCCATGTGCAGATCGTTGTGTCGGAACGTCGGAACGTGATGACGAATTTTGAAGTAGTGATACACAACATCGAACAAAGTGCCCGTCACTAAACTCTTATACAACCCTATCAGCGACGGAACGTTATAAATATTTGTCAAGAAACCATAGTACTCTTCCATCTGTGTGACCGTGAACTCATCGTATGCAGCACCTGACTGAAGTTCTGTGTAACAGAATTCGAAGTAGTTCACAAGAAAATCAGGCACGTCAGCACCAAGCGCCTTCAGCGCTTCGTATACTTTTTTTGTTTGTCCCTTGCAAAGAATGTTGTTGAACACTTTGTTAATACCAGTGTGACCAGGCACACGTTCCAAGAGTACATCAGTGATGAGTGCACTATTGAGACCTTGCCATTGAGCAGTCTGTTTGCCTTCACGCTCTAACGCTAAGTCATAGTCAGTCTTGAAGTGATACATAAATTTCAGGATAGTACCATCACGAAGAAAAATAATGAGGGGCATGCCGTTTGTTCGTGACATACCACCATTAACTATGGCACCTAACATTGGCTTAGGGTCGAACGTACCTTCAGCTATTTTGTGGATCATGTTCTTTGTTTTATACATCTCGCTTGGAAACTAATTGAGAGTATTTATTCACAGTCTCATCGAACATTGACTGAAACGTCAACCCAGTCGCCAACTTACCGCTGGAATAATATTCGCTCAACGCATCTAACATCTCTGTGTATGGTGTCGCAAATTGTACATGACGAAGTAAGTTACCGAGACACACAGTATAATTGTGCTTCTTGATAAAATCAATGCACACATTTCTGTACTCTTCTGTGTCGAAACCTACTTCTGCAAACTTGTTAAGTATGTCTAATCGCATCTCTGCAGAATATGTTTTGGTAGATCGTAAGTATGTTTCGAAGAGTTGTTCGAGCTTATCATCGGACACTCGTCCAAAGCGAATAGCACCAAGAAGTTGACAAATATCTTCGCGTATCCCTCTAGTTATGACCGTGCTAAACACAGCTTTCGAGAGATGTACATTGTCTTTTGAGTTCAGTTCATATAACATGAAAGTGATGTCGCCAGAATATACGATATCATTGTGCTCTACTGTGTATGTTTGTTTACTCATATTTTTTGTCACAATACTATGATATGATCAATTTTCATATCGATGCACAAAGATGATATGTATCAATTTAATGCCACAACTTAGTCCTGCTGCAGTTCATGCAAAAATCAATGTTGCTTGTCTCAGAGAATCTGCTGCGGATCTAGACATGCTTGATAACCTTGTTGCAAGCGGTGAGGCTGATCTTGAGTCAATATCTATCAGAGCGAATTTATATCGCTCGACGCTAATCAAGAATTTTGTGCGCGAAAAGACGATGGCAGGCTATGTAAGCCCTCTAGAAGATATAAAAGAACAACTAGCATACTTACTTTCTGTCGAAACATATGAACACACTTCAGACGTAGACGTCGACGTCTAAAATTGAACATCGGTCAACATGATCAAAAACACTATCTATCGATGTTCAGACAACTATTCAAACAATCAAGACGTTTGCTCAACAAGCACGAAGATGAATATCTTACACGAATGGCCATCAGTCATGCGCGCTCAACAACAACACAAGACTTAGAAGAAGAGATCAATTACACACTCAAGAAACGTACATCTTCATGCGGCTATCCAAACTGCACAACATGTTCGATGATATATTTTACAGACGTTTATAACTGGTCTAAGTTTGGTCATCCCGATGGTCATCCCGATGGTCATCCCGATGATAATGGTGAACAACCAAAAAAGTAACTAGCGCGTAGCGCGCAAAAGATCAAATTATTTTGTGCTCGATGTTGAGCTGCTTGATGTTAATCCGCTTATTATTTTTTCACGGAATGATGGACTGAACAACTTGCACGGATCGTCGAAACTAAGGATCGACTTACCGCCTGAAACAGCGATCATCGCGAACGTCATCTTTTTTGGTCCGACATCAACAGTACGCACACGACCTGTCTCCGACCATGCAGTCATGAAACCGGGCACAGTTGTATATGTGTTGTAATAGCTATCAACAAACCGTCTGTCTTGACCGTCAGACACATAATATAATGTTAATGGCATCTGAGCATCTTCGCATGCCGTCTCAATGAACTTGAGCGACTCTGTATTTTTTGCGATAGATCCACCACGAAGTTCAAGATCAAAGATGTTCATGATGTCATCTATAGACAGCTTGTATACGACGAGCACTGACGCTTTGATGTTGTCTACTTGTTGTTTGAGCAATGAGTCATTCAACTGACGAGCATCGCGCAGTTCTTTTTTGTATTGTTCTAACTGACGTTGATAATATCCGACAGTCACTTTGTGTGATTCTATCGTCTCTATCAATTTCTTTGAGTGTTCTTCTGAGACGGTGAGCAAACGCTCTGTCGAATCGTTGACAGCACAATGTAATGAATCTATCTCATCATACATTGACTTGAATCTCTGTGCAATGATGTATTCGGGCGATTCGTTATAAATGTTCTTTAACGTCAGCTCATTATCTAAGAAGCCTGACATGTTACCGTATGCAGCTGCCTTCTTATACTCATTGCACAGATCAACGATCTGATTATTGAATGTCAACTTCGGATCGAAGATCGTCATCATCTCAATGAAGTGCCCATAAAATATTTCTTCTTGAACGCCGTCTGGTCGCCACTTGATCATTAGTTGCGCCTTAAATTTATTGGCATTGGCATAATTTACTTTGTCAAATCGATAGTTGAGTTTTTGCAATTTCTGTTTCTGATCAAAATACAAGATCGTCTTCTTTGTCTCTGCCCTACCGCTTGTTGATCCCCAAGCAAGCGCACAAAATAAATCGATGTTCACCGCCCATTGACATTCTTTGTGTCCCAAATTTAGTTGTTCGACGATGTCTTGAATCTGTTTCGAATAATAAATATCAGTAGCCATGTTGTTGTTCTTCGACTATTGCCATCAATTTTCAAAAAATAAAGGTCCGTGGGAAGACATTATTTTTTTGAGTAGTGTGTAAGTGTAGTGTTATTAGGGGCGTTTGCGCAAACGCCTAGAAGAGTGTTCGTGAAGAGGGTCCGAGAAGAGTGTCAATTAAGAGATGATTAAACATTTCATGGTCAGTGATCTTTCATCGTTGCTTCGGTGATGATGTGTCGCATCTTGTGCGATCATAGTCAACAGGGTCAGCGTGGATGAGATTATCAAATCGTTTGAAGGTGGTCAATCAACTGTTGGCCAGACATTATGTTGTCGTTTGTCAGATGTTTGGTCTGATCATTAGTGCATGCCCCGAAGGACTTTCAACACCAAATGTATCAGGGATCAGCGATCTTCTGTGACAACGATAAGTCGACCCTTTGTTCAGTACGCAGATGCTAAAGATGTATGTAGTTAAACATACTTCTCGCAACGCGGTTTGAACGGTGTTGACAACGATAGTAAAGTAGTGTAGACATCTTGATCATGTTTGATATTCTGTCGTCGACATTATGAGGTTGGTATCTTTTGAGCTACTTGACTAGTATTTCGCTCATAGTGTTACCGTCTCTATTTTTAGACGAGTTAATAACGTTGATGATATTTATGACTGTTGCTTCTTAGATTGTGTTGTTGAATGATTATCTTGGTGTTCAATTTTAGAAATCTAACAAGTCGTCGGAGACATTCGACCAATCAGTCTTATCAACACGACTGTATATAGTTGCATTGGTCTCGAAATTAGATTCCTTCTTCATGAGATTGTTGTTTAGTGCGTATCCAGGCAGTGTGCCAACGGTGTACACAGGGTCACCTAACCCTAAACGACTGATCAACTCATTGATCTTTGCGCGTGCAACATCATTGAGTATCTCTGCATTGATGCCTGGTACATTAGCATCAGCAAATGCTTCTGTATTACATTCTTCTATAAACACCATGAAGTCACGTGCAACTGCAAGTGCCTCGCTGCGAGGTGGTTTGATCTCTGGATATTTGTTGAGTATCATGATCGCAAAATCAGCATGTGTTGCTTCATCTGCCATGATCATTGTGTTAGCTTGCACGAAGCCAGGTACTCTCTTATTGAAGTTGTCAACCGTCTTTTCTGCTGTCCATGACACAAATGTGAAGATGATGGGCAACAAAACATGCTCAATAAGCAGGTTGGCGAACAAAGGATACTTATATCCTTCGGTGCCTGAATGTCTGATGTATTTTTTTGAGTATTCTTGTAGTTTGAGAACAGGCCCAAATGTCATGAATGCCTTAAAGATCGTGTTACGCTCGATAGGATCATCCAAGAATTCGGAGATGAATTTCTTATAGGTGAACGCATGTTCTGTCTCGATATATTCAATAAATGTCTTGATCGAGTTGATGATGAACTCAGATCTAACATTGTCTGGAACTATGCATGCCCAATTTGCACCAACGATGTCGTCGATGGAATTCAAGAACTTCAGATAGAACGTATACAAACCTTTTACTCGCGGATCGAGTATCATGTATGCATGACGATCTCCACTACCTAATACTTCTGTGTGTCTCCATACAGTTGCAGTAATCTTTTTTTGGAATTCATAGAACTCCATCATATCGGACTTGATAGGAAAGACTTCGGTAAGTTCGTTTTGGAATGACATATTTTTTATAATGAATATACTTGTTCCTTCAATTTTTGATAAAAACTAAAATTGAATCTATTAATTCGTAATCAAATAATCAAAACTTATCATTCACAAACATCATCATGTCCAAAGCCGTCGAATCATCAGTCTCAGTAATTGCCAGTCTTGCCACAATGTACAACATTGATAAAGCACAAGATGTCGACAAAGATACTGAGGTGAAGTACCCATCGGCCACATATGTTGATTTCAAGTCTTACTTGGATAATAACTGTGAAGCTCCAAAAGAAGGAGGTGTAGCTAAAGCTAAGGTTTTCACCTTAGAACCAGGCGCATTCGATCTCTTAAACAAGCTCTTCAAGGATTCCTTAATCGGTTCCATCAGAGAATTTTGGAATCAGTCAGAATCATCATTCAAAAATATTGATACTCTTCATAAGGAAATCTCCGGATTACCTAAGTTGATTCTCGATATCGGTGAAAAGTTGCCAAGTCCAGAGGAATTTAATGAAGCAATCAGTGAAAAGACTGGTCGTTTATTAGCTGATTTCAATGCTGGCCTCAAACCAACCAAGAGTCGTAAGGAACAAGAAAGCAGTAAATCAAAGAAAGAAAAAGAGATCGATTCAGAGATCAGAGAAGCAATTGTTAACGCAGTTGTATCTACTATCTTCGCTATTTCGAGATCTTTAGCATGTAACTTGATCTTCAATGCATCAACACCAACATCTAAGGTTAGCGCCAAAGAAATCAATGCAGCACTAGGTACTCTCGCATTAGAACACTCAGAAATGCTCGAATTGTATGATGGTCTCTGTTATGCAGGTCTAAGAATCGAAACAAAGATTGTTAAGACTAAGGCAGCATCAACTGGCACAAAGAAGAAGACAACAAGTGCAAGTGGAAAGACAGCAAAGAACAAGAAGACAAACATCAGCGATGATGAAGCCGAAGAAGAAGAAAAGCCAAAGAAGACTTCAAGAAGAAAGCCAGTTCAAAAGGAAGATGACGATTCCGGATCAGATTCATCAGCATCTGACAAAGAATAAATAGCGTGTAAGCGCACACGCATACTAATAGTATTGAAACATTATTTTTTTGCATAGCATATAATGCCAGTTTGTCCTATCCTAAAAGTTACCGAAGCGCTATATAGAGGTGGTATACAAGCGCTGCCAGAAGGCGATGAGTCATGCTCATGTAAAATAGATAACATCACTTATGTGTTTGACGATGCACCTGTCATCAATGGATTAGCTGCATTTGATTCTGTACGACGCGGCGGCCAACAGGCCGAGGAGCATCAGGCCGATGACGAGGACATCATCTTAGATGATCAACATGCAGTCGGCTCACTACGTGCACTTGATAGTTTGCACATGCTCGAGATCAGAAAGTCAATAAGTGATCTTGTAAAAACAGGTGCAGCAGACGTACCAACAAGAGAAGAGTTAGCAGAGAAGTATACTGTTCGTAAAAAAACTGGCGGTGCAGATGGCCGTGGACACATTGTTCTTAAAGATTCTGAAAGAGCGATGGTATCAAGAATACAAGAATTAGCAAAGCGATGAGCAAACGATGAGCAAACGATGAGCAAACGATGAGCAAACGATGAGCAAGCGATGAGCAAACGATGAGCAAACGATGAGAACATATCGCCTGCAAAAAATAAATACATGCTATATACACATGCTGCGTGCATACTACATGCACATCGTTTGTCCTCATCGCCCGCGTTTATCCTGATGGAATCTTGCGAGGGAAGAGATCATATTTTTTGAGTACGTCATCGATGTTAAAATTAATGTCATCTGGTACAGGGTTCTCTGCGTCATTAGTTTGTTCTAAGAATGTTTTAAACTCAGGTACATCAGGATACATGTCGATCAATATACCAAGATACTTCTTTGTATGTGGTAAGCGACGTACTTCAGCAGCACGTATATCTTTGCCGTGACGATATTTTTGGAAGTCGATAAAGATGTCCGCAAAGTATCTGAAGTTGATCATGACGATTTTTCTAAATCGCTCGAATGTATTTTTTTTGCAATGGTCACATGCATTCTCGATAACTTTGTTCTTGAATGAGAGACCAAGTTCGTTGATGAGCATGAACACAGCGCCAGAGACGCGACTATAAACATAACAGTGCATGCCACACTTTATGACTGTTGCACGAGTGATGATGTCTAGCACAAACTGTATGTTACGCTGTGTATATATGTTCTCTCCTGTTGCCTTATCCAGACTCAACAAGTATCGAGTGGTCAGATCTACTATTTCGTCCATCGTATCGTGAATAAGATCAATGCCGAGCAGCTTAGATATCTCTAAAATCTGTGTTTCACCCGCGCTAAATCCCGTGTGCTCCAACTCAAACACAGCAATGATAGTGCTTCGCTGACTTGATAAACGCTTACGTTTCATGAGTATGTAGACGAGGAACGCCAAGATCTGATCTTTAATGTTACCACGTTTGACGAACTTTTTTTGACGCAAGTTGTAATACATTGTTTGGATGCTTGAATAGAATCTGACTGCTTCATCGAGTATCTCTTCTGGTATCTTTGTGTTGCCTGTTCTCTCATGGTATGCATCGTTCTTGATCATCAACTCTGCACGATTCTTTTGAATTTGCACCGCACGATAATCGGAACGTCTTGTACGCGATTTGTGCACACGACCAGTAGCATCACGCGTCTGCATCTCATCTTTGTTATTTTCTGCGATGATCATTTGATGGTAGTATTGTTGTTCGCAGACCGCGCACTCATACACATTATCCATCAAGTAAATCATACGCTTGTTGCAATAGTTACAAAATATTCCTTCATCGGTATGAAGAACGGGCTCGCCGTCCTTAAGATCTTCAATTAAAAGTAATAAATTTGCTGACAACATTTCAGTAATGGGTATTTGTTCGCAGTCAATTTTCAAAGTTAAATTGAATATATCCAGCGGTGAGAAACATAACTATGGTGGTACTTAGCGCACTATTAAGAGATCATGAGTTGCAAACTACAAGCGCAATGAGCGCGATTAGCACGATCGAAGCATTAGATGAATACACGAGAGCGTCGATCGTAAAAGATGCAGAGACCGGTGCAATGATTCGCAAGACATATTATACAAACGATGTGCAGATATCTGACGACGATGCGGGTGGCGATAGCAATGCCAGCTACTCATCTGGCAGCGATGATGATAGTGGTTATGAAACATATTCTTCTGACGAAGAATCGACAAAGAAAGATGGTGGTCACGACGGCCATGACTCATCTTCGGGTCGTTCCTCGACTCATTCCTCGACTCGTTCCTCGACTCGTTCCTCGACGTCATACTTAGGTCATTGTCCTGGTGCAAGAATGTTCGTCAATGAATGTCTGCTGAAATTCAATAGAATGATTTTTGACTTCATAGAAACATCTGCTCGCATACAACTTGCCTGTCCATCATTGTATTATGACATTGATCCGGGACAACACTTGTGGTGGAATCGCAGACCATATACCATTAAGAGTATTGAATATCGTGATACCAATGTGATCGTCGTTACAACACCTACAAAAAATAAAGACGCCAGTGCGCCGGCCGCACTGACATTTATCTTTGTGAGAAACACAGAAGAATGGACGCATGTATATATCAATGATACTAAGTATACTGTCACTGACATCGGTGCACTACCAGATACAACTGTTTGTGCCAGCAATGCCGACGATACTAACGGATCATCTTCAGATGATGAATATATCACCGACTCAGATAGTGATTAATCATTTCGTGATGTTGGGTCTGAATATGGTATACCGACAAGATCGTATAATTCGCGCTCAGTCGACAACTTTATCTTTTTTGTCCCCTTGAACAGACCGTGTTGACTCAGCTTATAACCCTTTTTGATAGCAGCCTTACGCACTTTAATGTTGTGTGACGCACTGCCCGTACTATAGTTCAAGTGCGCAATGTATTCATCTGACTTGCACACAAAAATATCAACTTGTATATATGCGCCTCCTGGTAGTTTGTATAGAAACATCGCTTTCTGATCACCTGCAGATACTACTATGATCGCATCTTTCATCGTCTTCTCAACGTTCGCAACGATCGTCTTTGCAGAGATCGTATCTGATCGTACTAAGATGTCGACATCACCACTTGTTGATGCTCCTCTTCTATAGCTGCCGGAGACGATCGAATCGGAACTTTTGTCGACGGTCAATATCATCCCCCTTAACACATCAAACACTTGTGTTACCGTTGCTCGAGGTACTCGAAGCATGATCTTGTCGTGAAGATCAATACCTATTTTTTGCTGCTTAGTCAAGTGCGGATACTTTCGCAGCTCTTCAAGACTTGTGTATCCCATATCAACAAATTTGAGCGCGTTAACAGGGCCGATGCCCATCACTTTTTCGAACTTTTCAAGTGCAGCAACTTGGGGATTGTCACGAAGTTCGATCAACTCATTGACACGACCGGTCGACACAAACTCAATGATGACTTCTCGTATCTTCTTGCCTATGCCTTTGGGCATGTTGACTCCTGCGATCACCGAATCAAGTGCTCTGATCGATGTCAGTGACTTTGCAGCATTATCATATGCACGCGATGGGTACTCATCGCCAGTTGCATTACGGTACTTACTCATCTTCTTGAGCATGTCCCGAGTGCTATCTAGCGTTTCTTGTGTTAATTTTTGTGACATTTATACTTTATGAAAATTGAAATTCGTCGTCGATAACTTAAAAAATGACGGCACCAGCACCAGCGCAACAGCATGATAACACAGAACAATTGATTTATGCGACCATTCTTGGTGCGACCCTAAACATCGTTATTACAACACTCACAACTGGACTTAAAGACCTTATCAAGTTGATATATGATAAACGTTACAATATATTTGACTTTGTCAGCGACCTGTTTTACGGCAAACGCAACACAATGATGCTCGAATATATCATTGATGAATATATCATTCGCCACAACATTATGACATTTGACATCTTTGTTATGAATGAAGTACATATGCTCAACCCCTGCAAAGAAGTAAAAATCTTTAGAAGAGGGCTTGAACTACTTTCATGTCCGATGGTAAAATTATCACACGATGGTATCATATACAACATGACAAGCTCGAAAGAAGATAACGGTAAGACAAAAGTTACGATCAGACGTCTTTCTATCTGGTCACGTGAAAGATCACTCGAGTACATCAAGAATACCGTCGATGAGTTCAACAAAAAGTTTATTAATATCATTGACACTAGTTCTATCATGATTGCATCACAAACAGATACATCATCTTGTAGAGGCAATGACATATATCCCGCACAGTTTAGCAAGTCGCTAGATGATGTTTATGACACAAACATTAGAGACAAGATCAGACATGCTCTCACAAATTACATGAACGCATCGCCTGAAACACGTAAGTTGAAGATCATGTTGCACGGACCACCTGGCACAGGTAAGACAACATTGATCACAAGTATCGCAAAAGAGACAAACGGCATGTTAATCATGGCGAAGATATCAAAGTTCAAAACGATCGACTCATTGCGTAACTTCGTCTTTGCAGATTCTTATGACTCTTACAACTATGTTAACCGCAAATATTGTCTTGCGAAGCCAAAAACAAAGATCATTGTGTTCGAAGATGTTGATGCAGACATCGGAGACATCATCAAAAAAAGAAAGTCAGTCGCCGATGCACCAACTAAGACACAAGAAATAAATGCGCTTGAAAAGGTTGCAGAAGCACTAACTAAGTCGATAGAGAAAAATGACAAGAAAGATGAAACAAAGGATGACAAATCGTCCAGTTCATCGTCTTCAAAGAGTGATAAGATCAACTTGTCTGACCTCTTGAACCTCTTCGACGGCATCTTACAATTGCAGAATGTTATTGTTGTGTTCACAACTAACTGCATTGACGAGATCGATCCTGCATTCTACCGTCCTGGTAGAATAAATGTATGCGAGTATATGGGTTACTTGAATCATGATGAGTTCATCAATTATGCAACGAGAACATACCCTGACTCATCACCAGCAGACATCATCAAGGGTGATCATGATAAGCAGTTCAAAATATCTGAGTTGACCGCTGCGACAGCCGCTTCAACATCATTCGACGAGTTTTGTAAGTTGCTCGCAGTCGTTTAATTTTTTGTCCGATATGAAAATTGACATGATACATAATAAACATTAAGATGAATTCACCACAAAAAATAACGGTTAGAACTGCTGGTCATAAAGTCAGTATCACACTTCAAGGCATAGATTCTCTCGAATGTCTTATCGGTAACACTAGCATCTTTGCAAAAAAGATAGTGTTCGACAGTCAAAGAGATGCATTAAACTTTGTGGCTCGTCACAAATATTATGCTGACATCACATGTCCGTTGATTGAATTTATTTGTTCGAAACCCAGATATGCATATCTTTATTCTGAGTTGTTGTTGCGTGAAACTGGTCGTTTGATGTCGATGATACCTGGCAGTCTTGTTCATAGTGCTAAGTATGCATCTAAATTTTGTATCAATGTTCTTTGCGATGTTGTACCAGATTTCGATGCAATGATCATGGCATCAAAGTACATGCCCGACTACTATGTCAGATGTCACTTGAAGCACTATGGAAGATACAAAGTTACGAAGCGCACATGCACAGACGGTAAGTAGACGCTGAGCACGATACATGCGACGTATATTTTTTAGATGATCTCGTTCTCATACATTTTGTAAATCAAGATGCTGATGAGTGCCATGATGAGCGCTTGAATGATGATTCCGTAGTTGCTCGGTAACCCCATGTTCAACGCGCCATTAAATTTATCGAGAATTTTGTCATAGAAGATCTGACTATTGAGTCCGATGTACAACAAAAAGATAAGACCAAAAACAATGTAGTCGAAGTCAGTAACGAAATCGCTCAAAGCATCAATAATTTTTCCAGACATGATATACTCATCGTTTGAA
>Ga0302210_10000226_pt1 | contig 26385 bp, 25 predicted proteins | sample II_Fen_E3_2_FD_198793 | JGI IMG/M metagenome (GOLD analysis project Ga0302210, IMG submission 198793) | Peat permafrost microbial communities from Stordalen Mire near Abisko, Sweden - II_Fen_E3_2 | ecosystem: Environmental > Terrestrial > Soil > Wetlands > Permafrost | place: Sweden: Abisko... | reverse complement strand
GTAGAAGAGTGCATGGAAAAACATGGCTCTTTTATTCTTTTGCTGCCCTGATAGTTCAGACTGTTTTTTTAGTATCTACAGTTTCACTGCCATTATTTTTATGGATACCATGTATGATTACGGCAATTTTATTTATGTTTGGGTATATTACGGCATGCTGTGATGTCAGTATTTATGACTCTGCATACAGTAGTATTCGGGCTTTTGTCCTTGCAGAGACGGCTGCATCGCTGGAATGGCAGATTTATTGTTTCTTCTGGCCTGAAAATAATGGAGGACTGTTGATCAGAATTCTTTTGCTTTCAGTTGTTTATTGCATAGGAGGAATTGCTGTATGGTTACTCGAAAGACCACAAATGCCAGATAACTGGCATCTTGGGATTAACAGAAAAGAACTGTTGAGCGCTTTTCTGATTGGAGTAGTTATCTTTACAGTGAGTAATATGAGCTTTCTCAGTGGAAATACACCATTCAGCGGACAGTTTCCAAAGGATATTCTGAATATCAGAACACTTGTGGATATGGGTGGTTTTGCTATTCTGTTTGCCCATCACATACAGTGCTGTCAGGCTCGGGCATGGAGAGAAGTAGAGGCAATGAGAAGTGTTCTCCAAAACCAGTATGTTCAATACCGGCAATCCAGAGAGAGTATTAGTTTAATCAATAGAAAATATCATGATATAAAGCATCAGATAGCAGCACTCCGAACAGAACAGGATCCAAAAAGGCGCAGTGAATGGCTGGATGAGATGGAAGACGATATAAAATCATATGAAGCACAGAATAAAACCGGCAATGGGGTTTTGGATACCGTTTTAACAGGAAAGAGCATGTATTGTCAAAAGCACGAAATTGTACTGACATGTGTTGCTGACGGAACATTATTAAACTTCATGGATGTGATGGACATATGCTCTATTTTTGGAAATGCACTGGATAATGCTATTGAATGTGAAAAGAGAATAGCAGACAAGGAGAAGAGACTGATACATGTGACGGTATCTTTACAAAAAAGCTTTGTGCTGCTGAAATTTGAGAATTATTATGAGGGTAAGCTGGAGTTTGAAGATGGTTTGCCGCTGACAACTAAACCGGATACTGATTTTCATGGGTATGGGTTAAAAAGTATTAAAAGCACAGCACAGAAATATGGAGGAGTGGTTACGGTTAATATAGAACAGAAGTGGTTTGTGCTAAAGGTACTGATTCCGGCACAAAATGATAATAAGGAAATCCAAAAGTTTTGAGTGAAGAAACAGTAAGTTCAAATGAAAAAACTAGTTCAGATAAAATAGATGAATAGACAATAAAAAGCAGTGTCTGGTAACATTAATGGCACTGTTTTTTATTTGCAGAAAAATCATTACCATTTGTGCAGAAAAAGAGCAGTTTGTGTAATGCAAAGAAGAAAAATCAGGAATTGTGATAAATTCTATATAAGAAATAAAAGAAAACTAAAGTAGGAGTGAGGATGCGCAAATATCAAAAGATAATAAACCAAATGGATCTCATGGAAAAATGTGCCATATTAACAGGTGCAGAAACATTTGGGACCAGAAAATATAAAAAATACGGAATTCCAACGATGCAGCTGTCAGACGGTCCTCATGGATTGAGAAAACAGGATGCGGGAGCAAATCATCTGGGCCTGGGGGGGAGCGTGAAAGCGACCTGCTTCCCAACGGCAGCTACAATTGCAAACAGCTGGGATCCCCTGCTTGGAGAGAAAATCGGAGAAGCAATCGGTGAAGAAGCGGCAGCGCAGGAAGTTGGAGTGGTTTTGGGACCTGGCTTAAATATGAAGAGAAGTCCGCTATGCGGAAGAAACTTTGAATATTTTTCGGAAGATCCTTATCTGGCTGGAAAAATGGCGGCTGGTTATATCAGAGGTTTGCAAAAAAATGGCTTATCGGCATGCCCGAAGCATTTTGCTGTGAATAATCAGGAGTTACTCAGAATGTCAAGCAACAGTATTCTGGATGAGCGAACTCTGAGAGAAATCTATCTGACAGGATTCGAAATTGCAGTTAAAGAAGGAAAACCCAAAAGCATCATGACTTCCTATAACCTGATTAATGGAAAGTATGCAAATGAAAATGAACACTTACTAAAAGATATTTTGAAAAAAGAGTGGGGGTTTCAGGGTGCTGTAATAACTGACTGGGGCGGATCCAATGATCATACAGAGGGGGTACGCTGTGGTTCAACACTTGAAATGCCGGTAGCAGGAGGCTCTTCAGTCAGAGAACTGATAAAATCTGTACGCAGCGGAAAATTAGAGGAGAGTGTTCTTGATGATAGAGTGGAAGAACTGTTAGAGCTGATTTATCCTGCCGAAAAAGTCATCAAAAACTCGCCAAGAAAATTTTCAGAAAAGGTGCATCATGAACTTGCAAGAAAAGCTGCAGCAGAAAGTATTGTTTTATTAAAAAATGCAGAAAACCTGCTTCCACTTAAAAAAGGTATATCTGTTGCACTGATAGGAGATTTTGCTAAAACACCAAGGTATCAGGGGGCAGGATCCAGCATTGTCAATCCAACCAGCCTGGATACTCTTCTTGAATGTATTTCCGAAAGTGAATTGAATTATGCAGGTTATGCAGCAGGTTATGACAGGAATGGGGCAGAAGATAATGCGCTGCTGAAAGAAGCCGTGAGTGTGGCACAGAAAGCGGAAGTTGTACTTTTCTGTATCGGACTGGATGAAATGAAAGAGAGTGAAGGTCTGGACCGGAAAGACATGAAAATTTCTGAAAATCAGATCAGAGTTCTTCAGGCAGTTGCAGATATTAATCCTAACATAATCGGGATTTTGAGTGCAGGAAGTGCAGTGGAAATGCCCTGGCTGGATTCCTGCAGAGCCCTCATCCATGGATATCTGGGGGGGCAGGCTGGCGCAGGAGCAGCGCTGGATGTGATTCTGGGAAAAGTCTGTCCATCTGGAAAACTTTCAGAAACATATCCACTTCAATACGAAGATACTCCGGCTTATGAATATTTTCCAGGTAAAAAAAGTAATTCAGAGTACAGAGAAGGAATATATATTGGCTATCGGTATTATGAGACAGTTGGCCAGCCAGTCAGATTTCCATTTGGATATGGACTTTCCTATACGACATTTGAATACAGCAATCTGAAGCTGACAGATCATCAGGCTGCAATAACATTAAAAAATACCGGAAATCAGGATGGTGCAGAAATCGTTCAGATGTATGTTCACAAGGTAAAAGAGCAAGATGAGCAGAACAGATTGTTTAGACCGGAGAAAGAATTAAAAGGGTTTCAGAAAGTATTTCTGAAGGCTGGAGAAACAAAAGAAATCACGATAATTTTTGATGATAAAACATTCCGTTATTTTGATGTAACTGCTAAAAAATGGGTAACGGAAGGGGGAACATGGGAAATACAGATTGGTAAAAACTGCAGAGATATCATGCTGTCAGATACAATTGAAATCAAGGGAAAAAAGAGTGCTGATCCCTATCAGGGACTTAACCTGAATTCGTATCAGAGTGGGCAGATCAGAAATGTTTTATCAAAAGAGTTTTCCTCACTTCTGGGCAGTACTATTCCGGAAGATAAGATTAAGATTGACAGAAACATCGCTTTTGGTCAGTTGAATCATGGAAGAAGTCCGATTGGATGGATTGTATGGCTGGTCCTGACAGGCTTGTTAAAGAAAAGTGAAAAATCTGGAAAACCTGATTTAAATCTTCTCTTTATCTATAATATGCCGCTGCGAGCACTATCAAAGATGACAAATGGAGCAGTCAGCATGGGAATGGTAGATGGTCTGGTGATGGAAATGAAAGGCTTCTGGGTGATAGGACTAATCAGAACCATCATAGAAGCAATCAGGAATCTTGCAGAAAATATCATGTTGGAAAATTATTTGAAACAGAAACAGGAAGGAAAAAAAGTTTGAGAGTGATACAGAAATATTGGAGCGGTTTTAAAGAGAAACATCCGACAATAGCACAATTTGCAGTTTTTTTTCTGCTTTCAAATGGTGTTACTGTTCTTCAGCTGATTATGATGCCGTTTTTTAAAGCGATTTTTGCAAATACAGGACTGGCTGGAATTAATTTTCAAATTGGGCAGGTAGGAAATAATATGGATGGAACTCCCTATTATATTTTTAATTATGGGGCAGGTTCCATAACTAGCGGGGGGGGAGGCGGACTGGCATATTTCCTGGCAGTAGAGATTACAATGGCGATTGCACAGATAATCAATTTTTTTGCACAGAGAAACGTGACATTTAAGTCGGATGGGAATATCTGGAAAGCTGCCTTCTGGTACGTGATAGCGTATATCCTGATCACAATTGGCGCAGCTGCTTTGCAGGGAGTATATAAAACACCAATTTATACATTCCTGATTGATAAGATGGGAAGTGGAGGAGAGACAGCAGCAGATCTGATTACCATGATTATTAATTGTGCTATTTCATTCTGGGTCTTTTTCCCAATATTTAAAGTGATTTTCAAATCAAAGAAGGCGTAATCAGAAAATTTGCAGGGAGATATTTAATCAAGTGTTATTTTAGGCAGAGGCATCTGCTTTGAAATAAATAATATATGAATTACAGGAGGATAGTTATGAAGGGTAAGAAAAAGGTCATCATTCCGATTGCAATCGTGGCAGTACTTGCTGTTATTGTTGTAGTCGCACTGAATGTACTTGGTACAAATGGCGTTTTGAACATGGCAGATGTCTATAGCACAGTTCAAAAACTGCTACCGTATTTTATTCCATTTATTATTGTTGTTATAGCAGGAATTGTTATACAGATTGTTTTTTCCGGGAAGGCGGAAAAAGTAAAATTCATGATTGGAAGGCAAAGCCTTCTGGCAGGTTTTCTGGCACTGATCCTTACCATTAATGTGGTATTGTTCGGACCTATGCAGTCGGTGTTAAATCTGGCATTGAATGTGCCGGCTACATTGAGTGAAGAAACTAAAGCATCTGATAAAAACCTGAATATTAAGATTGCAGAAGAAGGATCTGTCCTTCTAAAAAATGAGAATCATGCTCTGCCCCTGAGCTCAGACACAAAAAAGCTGAACGTGTTTGGCTGGGCATCTACTAATCCGTGCTATGGTGGAACCGGTTCAGGATCTGTTGATACATCTACCTGCACGGGAGTCCTTACCAGTTTGAAAGATGCCGGATATTCTCTGAATACAGAATTATCGGATTTTTATAAGTCCTATCGTGCAGACAGACCAGTAGTAGGAATGGGGACACAAGACTGGACGCTGCCGGAACCAAGCATAGACAAATATTCCAATAAGATGATCAGTGATGCAAAGAACTTTTCTGATTATGCAATGATTGTTATCACACGTGTCGGTGGTGAAGGAGCAGATCTTCCAACTGATATGTCGAAAGTAACATATAAGGGAAATAAAGGAGATTATAATAAAGGACAGACTTATCTTGAATTATCTAACTCAGAAAAACAAATGGTCAAGATGGTTACTTCTAATTTTTCCCATGTTATTGTGCTGGTTAATTCAGCAAATGCAATGCAGCTTGGCTGGGTGAATGAATATCCTTCTATTCAGGGTGTTCTGTGGATGGCGGGTGCCGGTCAGAATGGTTTTGCAGCACTTGGTGAAATTCTTGACGGAAAAGTTGATCCATCAGGAAAACTGCCGGATACTTATGTATATGATCTGACTTCAACACCAACATTTCATAATATAGGTGATTTTAAATATGATAACATGAATAAGTATGCCTATTCATCGGTGGATTATTTTACCAAGAAAAATGTGAAAACTGTTCCAACATTTGTTAATTATGTGGAAGGCATTTATGTGGGTTATCGCTTCTATGAAACTTATTATCTGAACAATGAAGCGGGTTATCAGGCAGCTGTCCAGTATCCGTTTGGATATGGTCTTAGTTATACAACTTTTGATCAGAAGATGAGTGACCTGCAGAAAAAAGATGACGGAACTGTCAGCTTTGATGTAACGGTTACCAATACTGGAACTACAGCGGGAAAAGATGTTGTGGAAGCATATTATACAGCACCATATACAGAGGGTGGAATAGAGAAGTCGGCTGTCGATCTGCTAGACTTTACAAAAACAAAAGAACTGAAACCGGGAGAAAGCCAGAAAGTGACAATGACGCTCAACAAGGAAGAAATGGCGTCTTTTGATACTCATGGTGAAAAATGTTATGTACTGGATGCAGGCGATTACCAGATCAGTATCCGTTCCAACTCCCATACAGTTCTGGATAGCAAAACATATAATGTACCGCAGAAGATTGTTTATAATGATAACAATAAGCGCAGCACAGATAAGGTGGCAGCAGTTGATCAGCTGAAAGACATTACAGAAGGAAAGGTAACATATCTCAGCCGTGCAAATCACTTTGCAAATTATAAAGAAGCAACAGCGGCACCAACGAATTACAGTATGAGTGATACTGCACAGAAAGATTTTTATAATGTGACAAATTATGTTCCGACAGAAGACAAAAAAGCTGTTATGCCGGAAACAAAAGCAAAAAATGGTGTCAAGCTTTATGACCTGGCAGGAAAATCTTATGATGATCCGAAGTGGAACAAACTGTTGGATGAACTGTCTGTAGAAGATATGACGAAGCTGGTAGAGCTAGGCGGCTATCAGACTTACGGAATTTCAAGTGTTAAAAAACTGGCTACAATAGATGCAGACGGCCCGGCAGGATATTCCAGCTTTTTCAGTAAGCTTGCTGGTACACCGTTCCCATGTGCGACAATGATCGCAGCAACCTGGAATAAGGATCTTGCACAGGCAAGAGGTGTAGCAATGGGAGAAGAAGGCAAAGAACTTGGCGTCAGCGGATGGTATGGACCAGCTATGGATATTCATAGAAGTGCTTTCGCAGGAAGAAATTTTGAATATTATTCCGAAGATGGTACTTTGGCAGGAAAAATGGCGGCACAGGAAATTTCAGGAGCAGCCAGCAAAGGTGTCTATGCATATATGAAGCATTTTGCTTTGAATGACCAGGAAACAAATAGATGCAACATGCTTTGCACCTGGGCAACAGAGCAGGCAATCCGGCAGATTTATCTGAAGCCTTTTGAACTCAGTGTCAAAGAAGGAAAATGTACAGCAGTCATGTCATCCTTCAATTATGTTGGTACAGAGTGGGCAGGCGGCTGCACAGCTCTTCTGAATAATATCCTGCGCAGTGAGTGGGGCTTTAGAGGTATGGTTCTTACGGATTATTTTGGCGGGTATGGTTATATGGATGCAGACAGAGGCATTCGCAATGGAAATGACTGCATGCTGTCTACAACGGGAGAGAGTGGTGCTACCCCGGATGATATCACGAGTGCAACGGCAGTCAGTGCTATGCGAACTGCCAGTCATGATATTATGTATACAGTTGTGAATTCCAACGCATACGCGAATTATTCTGATGGAATCAAACTACAGGACTGGATGAAAACAGTCATTGGAGTGGATGTTGTACTGGCAGCTCTGTTTATTTTCATGGAAGGCAGGACAATAGTCGTTTATCGCAGAAAAAATAAGTGAGCAGTAAGTAACTGAACAGTAAATGATTGAACAGTAAGCAAATATAAAAAAGAATCTCCCGACAAAGATATCTGCAGCAGGCAGAACAAGTCGGGAGATTTTTTATGTAAAAGTTCCGGTTTTTTCATGTGTCATTCTCTGAAAGTTAAAGGGTTTTTCCGAACCTTGTTTACTTCAAGATGAAATGGCATTAAAATAGTGATAGAGAATAAAAAGGGAAGGTGGTATATCATGACAGAAATAGAAAAACTGAATTGTTGGATAGAAGAAAGCAATAATATCGTTTTTTTTGGCGGAGCAGGAGTATCAACGGAAAGCGGCATTCCTGATTTCAGAAGCACAGATGGACTATATCATCAGAAATATGCCTATCCTCCTGAAACAATTTTAAGCCATACTTTTTTTCGGAAAATGCCGGAAGAGTTTTTCCGGTTTTACAGGGATAAGATGCTTTACCTGAATGCAGAACCAAACGCGGCACATCTTAAGCTTGCAGAGTGGGAAGCAAAGGGGAAATTAAAGGCAATCGTGACACAAAACATAGATGGGCTTCATCAGAAAGCAGGCAGTCACAACGTTCTGGAACTGCATGGATCTGTCCTCAGAAATTACTGCGAAAAATGCGGACGTTCCTATGCTGTGGAAGATATCCTGAAAATGGAAAATGTTCCAAAATGCAGCTGCGGAGGAACCATAAAACCGGATGTAGTTCTCTATGAAGAAGGATTAAATCAGAAAACAATGGAAGCGGCTGTAGAGTATATCAGAAATGCAGATGTTCTGATCATTGGAGGAACATCTCTGGCAGTGTATCCGGCAGCAGGCCTGATTGACTATTATCAGGGCAATAAACTCGTGGTGGTGAATAAGACGTCAACCCCCAGGGACAGGATGGCAGATCTATTGGTTCAGGGAAAAATAGGTGAGATATTTTCACAGCTTTCATAAACAGGTGAGACAACAAATGAACAGATGAAATGTATGTACAGAGGAAATATATGCACAGAGGAAGTGCATGTACAGATGAAACGAATATACAGATAAAATGAAAGGCAGTTAAGGTATGGATGTGCGGGTCGGTGATGTACTGAAATTAAAAAAACAGCATCCCTGTGGAAGCAGGGAATGGGAAGTTCTGAGGATCGGAGCAGACTTTCGTTTAAAGTGCGTGGGCTGTGGACATCAGATTATGGTACCGCGCACCAAAGCGGAGAAAAATATTCGTGAAATAAAAAGAACAGAAACAGATGAAAAAACATAAGCATAAGCATTCTCTGGACAAACAGCTCTGCATAGATTATAATGCAAGAAATCTTTTTGCACTGCATATAGATCTACAGTACAAACTGAGCAGGCGATGAACCGATAGGGTTTGTGGGGCTGGGCTGGTGACAGCAACAGATTGAATTATTTCACATCTGTGGGACAGTAGTATGTTCCATAGGTGTTTTTTCATACACTTTTTGGAGCATTGGCTAAATAGTCAATGTAATTTGGATTTTATGAAGTGCCATAGAGCTATCTTATGAAACGCTGAAAAGCGAATGGAGGTAACTTGTATGACCGATCAAAAAAACACTCAAGCGATGAAAGGATTGACTACTGAGCAAGCTAAAACGTTACAGGAAAAATTTGGCAAAAATGAACTGACCCTACAGAAGAAACAGAGTTTCTTCATAAAGACATTTCACATTATCTGTGAGCCAATGTTTTTGCTGCTCATTGCCGCCGCTTCCGTGTTATGGTATGAGGTCGTAAAGTTAGTGAATCTTATTCGGGGCAAAAACAAGTGATAGTTTGGAATGAGAATGCATCAATTATAGACCTGCCATTTGAATTTAATTTAAAATAGATTGACAACATTGATACCATAACATATATTGACAACATAGATACTAGAACATATATTTTTAAAAATAATTGAATAACAACGGTAGGTGAGGCTACCGCAGGGATACGGGTTGCTGCCGCGGAGTAGTGGAGACACTATGAGAAGGTGAACAGATTATGTCGAAAAACAAGGCATAGTATAATGCAATTTCATCGCCCTGCGAAGCTAAAGCTTGAACGGCAGGTATGCTTTTTTTGTGTACTGTGTTTTTGTGTGGGTGATTAATCCCTTGCCAAGCGTTTGAGTTTTGGCAAGGGATATTTTAATGTCCAAAATATATCCGCTTATGGATTTTACATAAATATTTTAAATAAAAAGAGAGGTGAGAAGAATGGAAGAAGGAAGTAGTATTAGCATGGAACCTGACGGACGAAGTACCGGGGAAAGCAGAATGATATTAGAATATACCCAAACCCCTTTTCTGTTTTTCTCTCTGACTTAAAGATAAGAATCAAGTTGGCACTTGTGTCCTGCGTTTTATGCCTTTACTTCCTCTAGTTTTGTCCACAAGGAATTGTGGTGACCATTTTTGGTCAAAAACTGATAATTGGAGGTTATAATCATGAAAAAGAAAATAAATCAGACTGTTTCCCATTCGGTATCGCCAGTTGTAGAGAAACTGTTATTGGCAAGTAAAATAGGAACAGAAGAATTACTGAAAAAATACAATAACACTTTAAATGGATATAGCGAAGATGCTGCGGAAGAGCTGAGAGACAAGTATGGCAGCAATGAAATTTCTCATGAAAAGCCGGAACCGGTTTATAAAAGACTGTTTGGTGCTTTTATCAATCCTTTCACGGTTGTACTTTTTGTTCTTGCAGCGATTTCATTTTTTACTGATGTTATTATTGCAAACCCAGGGGAGAAAAATCCTCGAACTGTTATTGTCATTTGCACGATGGTATTAATAAGCGGTCTTCTTCGTTTTATTCAGGAAACACGTTCCAATGTTTCAGCTGAAAAACTGAAGGCTATGGTTCATACAACGGCAGCTGTTTCGCGTGGTGATGAAGGAAAAATAGAAGTACCCCTTTCCCAAATTGTGCCCGGAGACATTGTCTATCTTGCCGCAGGGGATATGATACCTGCTGATGTTCGGATTATCGCCTGCAAGGATTTATTTGTCAGCCAGTCTTCTCTTACAGGGGAGAGTGAACCGCTTGAAAAATATGGTGCAGCCATAGAGACACAAAGCAAAAATCCCCTGGAACTTTCTAATTTGGCATTTATGGGAAGCAATGTGGTCAGCGGCTCCGCAACTTGTATTGCCCTTGCTACAGGTGACTATACTTGTTTTGGATCCATGGCGAAGACAATTACAGGTAAACAGGTTGTAACAAGTTTTGAAAAGGGTGTGAATTCTGTCAGCTGGGTGCTCATCCGATTTATGCTATGCATGGTACCTATTGTACTGTTTGTCAATGGATTTACAAAGGGAGACTGGTTTGAGGCATTTCTGTTTGCCCTCTCCGTTGCGGTAGGACTCACGCCAGAAATGCTGCCGATGATTGTCACTACCAACCTTGCAAAAGGTGCGGCTGTAATGGCAAAGAAAAAGACCATTGTAAAGCACCTGAATTCAATGCAGAATTTTGGTGCAATGGATATTCTCTGTACTGATAAGACAGGTACAATCACGCAGGATAAAGTTGTTCTGGAATATTATCTTGATATACAAGGCAAAGAGGATGAGAGAATTCTGCGCCATGCATTTTTGAACAGCTATTACCAGACTGGGCTAAAAAATCTTATGGATGTGGCTATTCTTGGTCATGCAAAATCCGAGCCTTATCGGTCCATGCAAGAAAAATATAGTAAAGTGGATGAGATTCCGTTTGATTTTAACAGACGCAGAATGAGCGTTGTCATTCGTGACCTGGAAGGTAAGACACAGCTCATCACAAAAGGCGCTGTTGAGGAAATGCTCCAAATATCTACCTGCGCGGAGTATAAGGGAGAGGTCGTTGCTCTTTCAGATGAGGTCAAAAAGGAAATACTTGCAACAGTCGAAAGACTGAATGATGAAGGCATGCGGGTTCTGGCTGTTGCACAGAAGAATACTCCTTCCATTGAAGGTGTGTTTTCTGTCAAAGATGAATCGGATATGGTGCTGCTCGGCTACCTTGCTTTTCTTGACCCTCCAAAAGAGACTGCGGCAACTGCAATTAAAGCACTCAACGAATATGGTGTGTCTGTAAAAGTACTGACAGGCGATAACGATGCAGTTACAAGATGCATCTGCAGGCAGGTTGGCCTTCAAGTGGATAATCTTCTGCTCGGCTCTGCTATTGATGAGATGGATGACCGTGCACTTTCCGCAGTAGTGGAAAATACAAGTGTCTTTGCAAAGCTTAGTCCCCAGCAGAAGGCAAGAATTGTCAGAGTCTTGCGAGAAAATGACCATACTGTCGGATTTATGGGAGACGGTATTAATGATGCGGCGGCTATGCATGAGGCAGATGTAGCCATTTCGGTTGACACAGCCGTTGATATTGCAAAGGAATCCGCTGACATTATTTTACTTGAAAAAGATTTGATGGTGTTGGAGCAGGGTGTCATTGAGGGGCGCAGAACATTCGGAAATATTATTAAATATATAAAAATGACTGCCAGTTCCAATTTTGGTAATATGTTTTCGGTAGTTACCGCAAGTGCATTTCTTCCATTTTTGCCAATGCAGCCGATCCAAATTCTTTTCCTCAATCTCATTTATGACATTTCATGTATTGCTATTCCGTGGGACAATATAGATGAGGATTATCTGAAGAAACCCCGCATATGGTGCCAAAGGGGTTAATAGTATATTGTTTGTCAGCCTGTTTAATGCAGGGTGGTTTGTTGAAAGCCTGTGGTCACAGACACTTGTTATTCATATGATCCGTACCACCAAAATACCATTTATTCAAAGCAGGGCTTCCCTGCCGGTGCTGCTGTTTACATCGGTATCAATTGCTATAGGTACAATGATTCCCTATACAATATTTGGAAAAATGCTGGGAATGACAGCAATGCCAGCCACTTATTTTCCTTGGCTGATGGGTACAATTTTATGCTATATGATTCTTGCAACATTCCTTAAAACGATGTATAAGAGAAAATACGGAGAATTGCTTTAAGTAGAAAGGAAGGTCATTATATCATGATGATAGGGACAAATTTATATACGGCTATTGGACTTTTTGGAGCGTGTGGTCTCATGCTGCTTGGACTTTTTTCCATTTATCCTGCCGTTAAGGCATATGAAAAAGGCAGAAGTTTTATCAAATGGTATTTATTCAGCGTTATGCTTTTTCCGGTTGCACTGGTTGCATCTTTTTATATTAAAAAAAACAAGCTGCTATAATATTTAAGCGTTACAATTTTTATTGGAAAAAACTTGCAATATCGGTGATTTCATGCTAAAATTTTAATTCGTGATATATTAATTCCTTGCTCTCGTAAAATCGAGGGCCAGAGACCAAAAGGAGGAAACTAGCATGACTAAATATGAATTAGCCGTTGTTGTTAGTGCAAAAGTCGAAGATGATGAAAGAGCTAATACAGTAGAAAAATGTAAAGCTCTGATTGAAAGATTCGGCGGACAGATCACAAACGTTGATGAATGGGGTAAGAGAAAACTTGCTTACGAAATTCAGAAAATGAAAGAGGCTTTTTACTATTTCATTCAGTTTGATGCAGAAACATCTGCACCGGCAGAAATAGAGAGCCGTGTCCGCATTATGGATAATGTCATCAGATATTTATGCGTTAAACAGGACGAGAAGTGAGTTTAGATAGGAGAACGTATGAATAAAGTTATACTTATGGGGAGACTGACAAGAGATCCTGAGGTAAGATATTCTCAGGGTGGAGAAAATTCTCTGGCAATTGCGAGATATACACTTGCCGTAGACCGCCGTTTTAGCCGCGGAGCAGGAGATAACAATCAGCAGACAGCTGATTTTATTAACTGTGTGGCATTTGGAAAAAGCGGAGAGTTTGCAGAAAAGTATTTTCACAAAGGAACCAAAGTATTAGTGTCAGGCCGAATTCAGACGGGAAGCTATACAAATAAAGAGGGACAGACAGTTTATACTACGGAAGTAGTTGCTGAAGATCAGGAATTTGCTGAAAGTAAGAACAGTTCCGGTTTTGAAGGGGGCTTCACCGGAGGTAGTTCTTCCAAACCTGCGCAGGTATCAGGTGGTGCAGTGGATGGATTTATGAACATTCCAGATGGAATCGATGAGGAACTGCCGTTCAACTAAAATGGCAGATCAATTTGAATAAGGAGGTATACAGATGGCTTTTAATAGATCAGACAAAGCTGATTCTCCAATGAAAAGAAGAGGCGGTATGCGCAGAAAGAAGAAAGTCTGCATTTTCTGCGGTAAAGATAACGTAATTGAATTTAAGGACACAAATAAATTAAAGAGATATGTATCTGAGAGAGGCAAAATCCTTCCCAGAAGAATCACAGGAAACTGTGCAAAGCATCAGAGAGAACTGACAACAGCTATAAAACGTGCAAGACATATTGCATTGATGCCGTATGTTATGGATTAATGTTCTGATCAGAACATTAATTCCAGAATTACTGCATAGGCAATAACAAAGTTAAAGGCCAATAACCAAAAAATGGTGATTGGTCTTTTTTTGATTCGATTTTTCAGACAAAAAGCACAAAAAAGTCACAGATAAAATAGAAACTGTGATTTTTTTGTGTGAATTCTGTGAATGGGATTAACATTACGAAAAAAATATCGATACAACAAATAGAAATACTATAAACTTTATTTTAAGGAGGAATGAATATGATACAGTCAGTTCAGGCAAGCAGTTTAAGCGTACAGACGGCAAACACAGTTCTGCAAAACGCAAAAGTCACAACAACAGATGCACAAAGCACCAATACCAAGCAGGATGGAACAACATCTACTGATGGGGATACCGTACAGATCTCGGATGCGGGCAGAAAGAGAATGCAAACAACATATACAGCTTATTCTTCTACTTCTACAGCAAATGGAGGTACGGGAGTTGCCAAAGAAGGAACGACAGACGCAATGGCATCGGTTCTGGCCAGCGCGGCAGCAGGTGTGGGAATAACTCAGGCTTCTACAGAAAAGAGTGCAGCAAGCAGCGAAGCGGCGGCAGTAACAGGATCTTCTTCCAGCAGTTCTTCTTCCAGCACATCCAGCTCTAGCGATTCGTTAAGCAGTTATTCAGAGACTCAGCTTAAAGAGATGCTCTCGAAGGGAGAAATCACTCAGGCACAGTATAATACAGCGATTGCAGAAAAGCAGAAGGACAGCTCATCCGACAGTTCTTCCGATTCTGACAGCTCAACAGCCACTGACAGTTCAACAGCCACTGACAGCTCAACAACGACTGGCAGTGCATCAAAGACAGAAAGCTGAAATTTAATCAGTAAAGAGTGAAAGATTTTCTAATTTAAAAAAAGATCTGATGGTATGAATACAGGAAAACCTTCAGATCTTTTTTTAGTTAAAGAATTGCTGCAACTATTTACTTAAATTGCAAGAAAACATAAGTTGATGACAAAAACAGGGAAAGGGAGTACTATAAGAAAAATAATGAAAAACGACAAGATTTGAGGTGTGAAATGACACGGCAGCAGGTACTTGATAAATTGAATGAAGCACATATCCCATACATGATTCTGGAACATCTGCATGCGGATACCATAGAAGAGATAGATGCGCTGAACCTTCCAAATTCTGATAAAATTGTTAAAAATCTGTTCCTTCGGGATGAAAAAAAGAAGCGATACTTTCTGATGGTAATCGAAAAAAATAAAAAAGTGAATATCAGAGATCTAAGTGAAACACTTGGAATACACAGACTCAGTTTTGCTTCAGAAGAAGATCTGATGAAATATCTGGGAGTGAAAAAAGGGTCTGTTACTCCTTTTGGAATATATAATAATCTGGAGCGGAATGTAGAAGTATTGTTTGATGAGGACTTAATTACGATGCTGGAAGTTGGTGTGCATCCACTTGATAATTCGGCGACAGTATGGCTCTCACTTCAGGCGCTGTTCGAAATCATTCAGGAACATGGAAATCTGATCAGCTATTTTAAAGTGTAAGAAGATAACGGCGGCGCTGGCTGCCGTTTTTTTTGATAAAAAAACATAATAAATTAAAATAAGGGAACCTTTTTCCGGTCTGCCACGTCTAATTATTGTAACAGAGTGGAGGCGCCTCCTATGTTGGAAAGGTAAAATGATGACCAAAGAAATATTTGCCAGTCATGTACTATTCTTGGAACCTGCGTTGTACCGGATTTCAAAGTCCATGCTGTATGAAGATGCTGACTGTGAAGATGCAGTGCAGGAAGCAATTTTAAAAGGATATGAAAAACTTGGTACACTAAAAGAAGAAGGATATTTTAATACCTGGCTAATCCGGATTCTTATGAATGAATGTTATACCATTCTTAGAAAGAAAAGCAGATTTCTTCCCTTTGATGATGATGTAGAAGAAATGGAAGATGATGTGGAATTTCAGGGGGATGAAAAGGCGGAGATGTATCAGGCAGTCATGAAATTACCTCTGAAAATGCGGATAACCATTGTCTTATTTTATGTAGAAGGTTATACGATTGAAGAAATGGTATCTATGCTGGGGATTCCTGCGGGAACGGTAAAAAGCCGTCTTGCAAGAGCAAGAAAAACGCTGAGGAAAGAATTAGACAGTACAGAAAGAGTTGAGGTAAAATATGGAACGGTCTGAATGGAAAAATATTTTTGAAAAAACACCACAGTCATTTCATACAAGGGTGCAGTCCACACTTGCCGGACTGCCGGAAAGAGAGACAATCTCCATGAAAAAAACCAAATTCACATTAAAAAAAGCAGCTGTATTCGCTATCGTGGCAGTACTCGCAGTTGGAAGCTCTGTATTTGCAGCCAGCAAAATGACTTCTGTAGTCAGCAGCTCAGATAACAGAAATGATTTTACAACACTTCCATCTGCATCTGAAATAAGGGAAAAATGCGGTTTCACATCAAAGTATGTTACAGCATTCTCAAACGGATATACTTTTGCGAGCGGCAACATCGGTAATGTTGCAGGATACGATGATGATAAGAATAAAACAGGGGCTGCCAAAAATCTGTATATAACCTATAAAAATCAGGACAGCACAGTAGAACTGTCTATTACAGGAATGGTTACAGAGGATCTGTCTGATAGGAAGGAAACACCAGTTGATTATAATAATTTGCAGATTTATTATCAAAAGCAGGACTACAAATTTGAACCTGCGGATTATAAGCTGACTCCAACTGATCAGGCAGACGAGAAATCAGGAAAATATGTATTTTCTTATGGCTCAGAAAAAGAAGAGATTGATAATTTCCAGTCGGTAACCTGGATAGAGAATGGAAAAGAATATAATTTGCAGGCTGAAAATTCTGCACTGCAAAAACAGGAACTGCTTCAGATGGCACAGGAAGTTGTGAATGCGGAAGAAAAATAAACAAAAGTAAAAAAAACAGAAAAGAGAATAAAAGAGAAGGTAAGATACAGCTGTCATAAGCAATGGTATCTTACCTTTTTTAGTGAAATAAGAGAACACAAGTAAATGAATGAATAATATTCATTTACAAATAAAGCAGAGCGTGCTATGATAAAAAACTGAATAACAAGAAAATCAGATATGCGTATAAAAAACAAACATAGAAATGAGGAAAAGTATGGAAAAAAATTTTTCAGATGAAACAAAAGCACATTTTAATTTCTCAGCTGCAGATTATGATAATAGTTTTGATGGGAAATATGTGAAACCAATGTATGATTTTTTCGAAAACTTTTTTAAAGAACGTAAAGAAGGAACCATATTGGATGTCGGATGTGGAACAGGGAATGTTCTGAAAATGCTGCAGAATGGAAAAAGAAGACTTTTTGGTATAGATCTGGCAGAAAACATGGTCTTAGAAGCAGAAAAGTGTCTGGGAGACCAGGCGGTAATCGAACAGGCAAATGTCTGCAGACTTCCTTTTCAAAACGAATTTTTCGATTATCTGATCTGTAATGCATCTTTTCACCATTATCCGGAGCCGGTGAAGGCTCTTGATGAAATGAGTCGTGTCATGAAAAAGGGCGCAGTGATGATAATTGGAGAAGGGTACGCATGGCAGCCATTCCGTCTCTTTTTGAATCTGTATTTCCATTTCGGAAACACAGGAGACTATCGTTCCTATGGAAGGCATGAAATGATCAGAATGCTGGATAAAAAAGGGCTTCAAATCAAGTCAGTAACGCAAAAAGGGATGCGGATTTTTTTTGTTGCCATAAAGCAGTAGAACGCATCACACGATTATTCACGCTTCCCCTTTGACAGAATAATTTTGTGATTGTGTTTAATCCAAATATCTAAAATAGATACAAAGATGGAATCTTCCACAAAAATCTGTTATACTATCTCTATGCTGTATAAAAATGGGAGAAGTATGATATGAAGAAAAATCTACAGATAAAAGGCAGAATGAAATTTTATTTTCAGACTGCTATCTATATGGGTGTTCTGTTACTTTTCGTAGATGCGGGGGTTTTTGCACTTAACTTCAGTGCAGGCTGTCTGCTGGCTTCTTTTGCAGCATTTTATTTTCTGATTAGTCTGATCTTTTACTATCGGCTTAAACCGGCAATCATAAATGAAATGATTAATTTTGCTACGGAATATGGACAGGTGCAAAAACAGCTTTTAAGGGATCTGGATCTGCCGCATGCGCTGATTGATGAAGAAGGAAAAATAATTTGGACCAACACAGCTTTTGAAAAAACAGTACACAAAGATAAAGGCTATAGAAAATCAATTGTGACCTTGTTTCCCGCAATTACAAGAGAAAAATTTCCGACCGGTGAAGAAAATGAACAGACTGAATTTGATATTCAGTATGAAAACAAAGATTTTCATGTTAAGCTGAGGAAAATATCTCTGAAAAATATGGGGCTGGAGAGTAGTATGCTTACAGCTCAGGGACATATGTATGCACTGTATTTGTTTGACGAAACGGCACTTCATATAGCACTTAGGGAAATTGATAATCAGAGTCTTTCAGTCGGACTGATTTATTTAGATAATTATGAAGAAGCACTTGAAAGTGTTGAGGAAGTAAGAAGATCGCTTCTGATTGCACTGATTGACCGTAAGGTCAACAAATATATTACATCGCTTGATGGAATTTCCAAAAAAATCGAAAAAGATAAATATCTAGTTATCCTTCGAAAAAGTGCAGTCATGCAGATGAAGGAAAACAGATTTGAACTCCTGACAGATGTAAAAACGGTGAATATTGGAAATGAAATGGCTGTTACACTCAGTATAGGTATCGGAATGGATGGACTGACTTATTCACAGAACTATGAATATGCAAGACATGCCATTGATTTGGCACTGGGACGGGGCGGAGATCAGGCTGTCGTGAAAAAAGCTGATAATGTTTTTTACTTCGGTGGAAAAAGTCAGCAGGTTGAAAAAAACACGAAAGTAAAAGCCCGTGTCAAGGCACAGGCTTTACGGGAAATTATCAGTGCTAAAGACTGTGTTATCATCATGGGGCACAGGCTTGCTGATGTTGACAGTTTTGGAGCTGCCATAGGAATCTATCGCATTGCTAAAAATCTTGAAAAGAAAGCACATATTGTAATCAATGATGTGTCTACTTCAGTCCAGCCGCTGATGCAGCTTTTCATGAACAATTCCGATTATGATGATGATATGTTTATTAATAGCGCTGCGGCCCTGGAATTGTCAGGGACGAATTCAGTATTGGTCGTAGTTGATGTGGATAAACCAAGCATCACAGAGTGTCCGGAACTGCTGAAAACCTGCAAGTCGATTGTTGTGCTGGATCATCACAGGCAGGGGTCTGAGACAATAGAAAATGCAACACTTTCCTATGTGGAGGCGTATGCTTCTTCTACCTGCGAGATGGTATCTGAAATCCTGCAGTATATTGGAGAGAATATAAAAGTCAAATCAGATGAAGCAGACTGCATGTATTCAGGAATTATGATCGATACAAATAATTTCATGACCAAAACAGGAGTCAGAACATTTGAAGCAGCAGCCTTTTTGAGAAGAAATGGTGCGGATGTGACGCGGGTCAGAAAACTTTTCCGTGAAGATGCAAATGAATACAAAGCCAAGGCAGATGCAGTAAGCCAGGCTGAAATATATAAACATGCCTATGCAATTTCCATTTGTACCAGTGAGGATCTGCAGAGCCCGACAATTGTCGGAGCACAGGCAGCCAATGAGCTCCTGAACATTAAAGGAATCAAGGCAAGTTTTGTGCTGACAGATTATCAAAATCAGATTTATGTAAGTGCAAGATCCATTGATGAAGTGAATGTGCAGTTAATCATGGAACGGCTTGGCGGCGGCGGGCATCTGAATGTGGCAGCCTGCCAGATGGAGGATGTATCGCTGACAGAGGCAATTTCAGTGATTAAAAATACACTTGATACTATGATACAGGAAGGAGAAATCTCATGAAAATCATATTAACGCAGGATGTGAAGAAACTCGGTAAAAAAGGTGAGATTATTGAAGCGAGCGAAGGATATGCCAGAAACTATATTGTCCCGCAAAAGCTGGGAGTAGAGGCAACAGTGAAGAATCTGAATGATTTGAAACTTCAGAAAAACAAGGAAGAAAAACAAACACAGGAAATTCTGGATGAGGCAAAAAATCTGGCAGAAACAATAGGAGCGATGAAAGTAACAGTTAAAATGAAAGCCGGAGAAAAAGGGCGTGCATTTGGCTCTATTTCTTCCAAAGAAATTGTTGAAGCAGCAAAAAAACAATGTGATCTTACACTGGATAAAAAGAAAGTTCTGTTGGAGGAACCTCTGAAAAATTTTGGTGCATATGATATCAGAATCAAATTGCATCAGCAAGTGACTGCAACATTAAAAGTAGAGGTTGAGGAAATGTAATATGGCAGTCGATGAGGCATTGCTGAAAAGAGTTTTACCGCATAGTATAGAAGCGGAACAGTCTGTAATCGGCTCTATGATTATGGACCGTGAAGCAATCGTAAAAGCTTCGGAACTCATTACGTCGGAAGATTTTTATAATCAGCAGTATGGAATACTGTTTCAGACTATGCTGGAACTTAATGATGAAGGAAAACCGGTAGATCTGGTCACACTTCAGGACAGACTAAAGGGAAAGGATGTTCCTCCGGAGGTTAGCAGCCTGGAGTTTGTGAGAGATTTGATCACTGCGGTACCAACATCAGCAAATGTGAAATATTATGCTGGAATTGTTGCTGAGAAGGCTGTCCTGAGGCGCCTTATCAAGGCAAGTGATGAGGTCGCAAATAACTGTTATACAGGAAAAGATGATCTGGATACTATTTTGGAAAGTGCTGAAAAGTCAATCTTTCATATTGTACAACATCGGAATACAAGTGATTTTGTACCAATCCGTCAGGTAGTGCTCAATGCAATGGAGCATATAGAAAAAGCTTCTAAAATGCAGGGCAGTGTAACAGGGATAGCGACAGGATTCATTGACCTTGATTATAAAACGGCAGGATTTCAGCCAGCTGATTTTCTTTTGATCGCAGCCAGACCTTCTATGGGAAAAACTGCATTAGTTCTGAATATAGCACAGTATGTGGCATTCAGAAGTGAGGAGTGTGTAGCTGTTTTCAGTCTGGAAATGTCAAAGGAGCAATTGGTCAACAGACTTTTTTCCCTGGAATCCAAAGTGGATTCACAGCACATTCGTACAGGAGACCTTTCGGATCATGAATGGGAGGATCTGATAGAAGGAGCTGGAACGGTTGGAAAATCTAAACTGATCATTGATGATACGCCTGGAATCAGTATGCCTGAGCTGCGCTCCAAGTGCAGAAAATATAAAATGGAACACGATCTGAAAATGGTGATTATTGATTATCTCCAGCTGATGTCAGGCAGCGGAAGGTCTGACTCCAGGCAGCAGGAAGTTTCTGATATTTCAAGATCATTAAAGTCATTGGCGAGGGAACTGAATGTACCTATCGTAGCGCTTTCCCAGCTCAGCCGTGCTGTTGAACAAAGACCTGATCATCGTCCTATGCTTTCGGATCTTCGAGAATCAGGAGCAATTGAGCAGGATGCCGATGTGGTAATGTTTATTTACAGAGATGATTATTACAATAAAGACAGTGAAAAACGCGGTGTAGCAGAAGTTATTATTGCGAAACAGAGAAACGGTCCGATAGGAACGGTAGAACTGGCATGGCTTCCTGAATATACAAAATTTGCAAATATACAGAAATAAAAAAGCTTCATCTCCGGTTTACCGGAGATGAAGCTTTTTCGACTGAGATCAGCCTTCAGCAATTGCACTTACGGGACACTGCCCTGCACAAGATCCGCAGTCAATACATTTGGAAGCGTCAATTTCATATTTTCCATCGCCTTCTCCAATAGCGTCAACTGGACACTGAGAAGCGCATGCTCCACAACTAACACAACTGTCGTTAATAACGTATGCCATGATTATTCCTCCTAAAAAATTTAATATGAAACTGTATACAGTACATGTATACAACATCAGTTAAAGTTATTCTAATATAATCCCAAAAGATATACAAGTAGAAATATATGAAAAATAGGTAAAATATGTATCCTGATTATAACAGCAGTAATATTAGGAATGATTTTTAGAATCTCATGTGATTACTTGTCAGCAAGGCAAGAATGTAATATACTGAGCTTGTAAATATTGTTACGAAAGGATTTTATAGTAGGAGGTTTTGTATGACCGGAATAACAAAAGAAATGACAGTCGGAGAAATTATGAGAAAGAGTCCCGACGTTGCACCTGTATTAATGAATGTCGGAATGCACTGTATAGGATGTCCTTCCGCACAGGGAGAAACGTTGGAAGAGGCTGCTATGGTTCACGGACTTGATATCGATGAAATCATGTCTGTAATAGAATCAATGTAATAACAAAGGATACAAAAATAAAAAGAGACGGAAACCCCGTCTCTTTTTTTATAATAAAAATGTTTTCAAATCTTAGATAACGTCTGCAAAGCCTGTGTTTTTACAATTGGCACATAATGCTCGGTATAGTAGGAAAGACTACCTTGCGGAATTGTGAGATTATTGCCATATTCAGAAATGGTATTACAGATCTTTGCAAATTCGCTGCGGCTCATGCTGCCCTGTTCGATCATAAGAAGATAAGGATCTTCTCTGGTGCTTTTATACACAGCATTCGGGCAAGGGAGCTGGTCACCAAGAATACGCGAAAGAGACATCAATTGTGACATGGAAGAAAAAGCAAATATGCGGGTCAAACTTTCCTGTGGAATTGTATTTCCTTCAGGGGAAAGCTTTATTGCAGAACCGGACTTCTGTAATATGGACAGAGAATCAGATCCGTCTTTTGTATTCTGATCAAACAGTTTCTGAAACAGACTTGTGGAACCGGCTGTGTCAGAACCCTGATCGCCGTCAGCATCGGTATCATCTTCAAATTCGTCAGAGGTGTCGTCCTCTTCCTCCGCTGCTTTTTCATGAACAGACGGTGCGAACTTTGAAAAACGTGTATCAAGCTCTTCTGGATCATCTACTTTTGTTACGATCAAAACGATACAATCAGAATTAAGCGGTACTGCTTCTATCATAAGCGGAATATCTTCTGCTTCAAAACCAAACTCATATGCTGCCTGCTGCATCATATCATGAAACAGGCTTTTTGCTTTATCTGTACCATAGGCTAACTCACTGATTTTAAGCTCACGGTTTGCCAAATCTTCTCTGGTTAACGTACAGCGAATTTGATGATCATTGACTTTTTCGATTTTCATCTAATCACATCCTTTCTGTACTATATAAATCTTCTTAGTTGAGTCAAATCTTATACTTTACAGGCTTTCAAGTCAATAGTTAAAAACAATACTTTAATAAAAGTTAATAAAAAAAATATAAAATCTTTAAGAAACAGTTGAAATTGAAAAAGATATCTGATATTCTGAACTCCTAAAATGTTTCGGGGCAATCAGTAAAAAAAGGAGGTCGATATCGTCCGATTTTTATTGTTGTCGATACAACAATTTTTAAAACTTCATAATCCCGACGGATTACCGGGCGGGATGTCTTAACAGGCAGTGCCTGTTCATTAAAAAATCCAAATAATCTCACAAATAATCTCAAAAACAATCTACAAATAATCCTAAAAATTCTACAGATCATTCTATGCTTTCACAGAAATGCAATCCATTGTTTTAATGTTTCAACATCTTTCTATTTACATGTCCCGCATTTTAGAAAACGGAGTATTTCTGCTTTTAGTATATCACGAAATCCTTTTGTAAAGTAGGCAGTATACTCAAAAAGCCATTTGTATACCAAAAGATCGATTATAGTCGGAAAGGCAGGAGATACATGCTGCTGGAAAACAGAAAAAAAGCAAATCAAAAAAGTAAATCAAAAAACAGTCTGAAGCAGAAAAAGAAGCCCCTCTTGATACAGAAAAACAATCTGTAAAACTGCTAATAGTTCCTGAAATCATGTCAGATTTCTAATGACGATTGGGGAATAGTCTGTTATAATAGGGACGGTTGAAAGGAGTACTGGAATGAAACGTTTAATACCTGTATTGACAGCAATCGTCCTTATTATTTTAATTGTGGGCGTGAGTTTTGGACTCAAATTAAAGGAAAGATATTCATATTCAAATAAATCAGCTGATCTGAATACATATTATGGACTCACTGCTGAGGATCAGGTAGCCGTCATTATGGCAAATAAAATCCTGGATGAAAAAGGAATCTTAAAGAATGGCAAATGCTATCTTCCATATGATATGGTCTGCCGGTATTTTGTATCTTCCAGATTCTATGTAAATAAGGCTGAAAATTCGATACGATATGTCATGCCAGACAGAATCATATCATTAAATATTGGAGATTCTTCTTATACAGATGGGAAGAAAAAAACTTCCTGCGATTATGTACCTGCATTTTATGTGAATGATACTTTATATATGGCAGTCGACTTTGTCAGACTTTATAGTGTGTTTGACCATACGCTGTATACTTCACCTAATCGAATTCAGATCAATACTTCCTATGAGCAGCAGGAAACAGCCTTGATCTCAAAAGCAACTAAGGTGCGGATCAGAGGTGGCATCAAAAGTGATATTCTGACTGCAGTTTCTGAAGGAGATAAAGTAACAGTACTTGAAGAGATGGGAAAGTGGTCCAAAATTAAGACAGCAGATTCTTTTATTGGATATGTTGAAAACTCTGCATTAAAGAATAAATCAGAAGAAACAAAGCAGTTTAAAGATAGTACTTCTACATATGGAAGTGCAGAATACACATCGATACATAAAGACCATAAAATAAATATGGGCTGGCATCAGATGACCGGAGAAGCTGGAAACGAAACGCTGGCTTCGGTTCTTACAGATGCAAAATCACTGAATACGATTTCTCCGACATGGTTCTATCTCAGTGACAACAGTGGTGGAATTGCGAGTTTTGCATCCAAAGACTATGTTCAGAAAGCACATGCCAAGGGAATTGAAGTATGGGCACTCGTGGATGATTTCACTGGGAATGTGGATGATAATGCAGTTTTATCTTCCTCAGCAAACAGGGCAGCATTAATATCCAATCTTATGGGCGAAGTGAAAAAAAGTGGTCTTGATGGACTGAATATTGATTTCGAGAAGGTCAGTGAAGATACCGGACCGCATTATGTGGAGTTCATCAGAGAGCTTTCAGTACAGTGCAGAGCAGCGAAAATTGTACTTTCCATAGATAATTATCCGCCCTCTGGCGGAACGACATGGTATAATAGGGCAGAGCAGGGGGTCTTTGCTGATTATATTATTGTCATGGGATATGATGAAAATAATTCCGCAGGAAATACTGCAGGTTCAGTGTCTAGTATCAGTTATGTAGAAAACGGTATCAAAGACACACTGAAATCAGTGCCTGCATCCAAACTGATCAATGCAGTTCCTTTTTATACCAGAATTTGGCAGACAGCAGGAACTAAGGTGACCAGTCAGGCTGTTGGGATGAGTGATGCAAAGGCTTTTATTGCCAACAATCATATCAGTACATCATGGGATGACAAAGCGTGCCAGAATTATGGTGAGGAACAAAAAGACAATATATATTATCAGGTGTGGCTGGAAGATGCGACTTCGCTCAAAGCCAAGCTGAGTGTCATGAACAATTATAATCTTGCCGGAGTGGCAGAATGGAAGCTTGGACTGGAAACATCGGATGTCTGGGATGAATTATCTGCATATGTAGGCAAATAGAAAGCAGACAGAGTCAGAACTCAAATAAGGCATGCAGTAAGTAATATAGCAAGTAATGCAGTAAGTAATGAAGTAAGTAATGGAATAAATAATGGAATAAATAATATAATAAGTACCAGAAATGGAAGTGAAATATTAATGAAAACAGAAGTAATCAAAATAGAAGAGGAGCAGCTTAATACAGTAGAAACAACTGAGATTTTCAGGCGTGCAGGTGAAATTATTAAAAGCGGAGGTCTCGTGGCATTTCCGACAGAAACTGTTTATGGACTGGGTGGAGATGCATTAAATGCTGAATCATCAAAAAAAATATATGCTGCAAAAGGAAGACCCTCTGACAACCCATTGATTGTACATATCTGTGAATGGAATGACATTTTTAAAATTGTAAGAAAAGTTCCGGCATCAGCTAAAAAACTTGCAATGGCTTTCTGGCCGGGACCACTGACAATGATTTTAAATAAATCAGAACTGGTTCCCAGAGAAACGACTGGCGGATTGGAAACAGTAGCAATTCGGTTTCCAAGTGATCTTATGGCGCAAAAGTTCATCAGGGAAGCAGGTGGATATATAGCAGCACCAAGCGCCAATACATCAGGTCGTCCAAGCCCAACGCTGGCGAAGTACGTAGAAGAGGAT